>ERZ506887.917-NODE-917-length-16250-cov-10.695585_pt1 | contig 16250 bp, 9 predicted proteins | sample MGYA00512905_ERZ506887 | MGnify/ENA metagenome assembly ERZ506887 | reverse complement strand
CAGCATATTGCGGAATGTCAACTTCTACCGTCTGGTCTATCACCTGCAGCATTCTTTGCGTAAAATCTCCCTCTATGGCAAATGGGTAATAGCCATGGTCGAGGTACGCTCTGAAAACAGGCAATGGATGGTCCAACCCCGGAATCTCTACCTGGTGATTGAGTATTTCGTTGAGACTGAAAACTCTGGTCTTGATGCCTTCAAAAAGTTGCAGGTATTCCCTGAACGACAAGCCTTGCATCATATACATCAGCGCCCGACGACTCAGATCAGCTTCGCCCTTCTTGATATCCAAGACCGATGAACCGGTAAAGATAAGGTTCAGGGATGGGTGCATGTCGTAAATTTGCTTCAGTTCATTGCTCCATCCGGCATACTTGTGAATTTCATCTATATAAAGATGTGTACCACCCTCCTTGATAAACTCGTCGGCGAAGTCAACCAAGGAATGATTTGAAAAATAGATATTGTCGGCCGACACATACAGGTGATGGCCTTCCTTGGATAGCTTGATGCGCTGAAGTATCATGGTGGATTTTCCAACGCCTCTCGGCCCCACAATACCTATTAATCGTCCATTCCAGTTGATTTCATCATATTTATATCTGATGAAATCAAGCGGAGTACGTTTCAGCAGCTCCGCCATATATTCATATAGTTTATTTTCTATCATATCTTGCTTTTTTAGATGAATATCATTAAAACTGCGGCAAAGATACAAATAATCCCTCAATGAGGGATGAATTCTTCTGAAAAGTTCCCTCAATGAGGGATGAATTTAAGCATTTTTATCCCTCATTGGGGGATTTTTGCACGTTATGCAATCTCCGTATGTAACAAAACCTTCTGCTGTGCTCCCCCTCACCTATCTCGACTTGCACAGCAGATTGTTGATCTGCTTGCGGATATTGTTGATGCCAGTGGTGACATGGGGAGCAAGCGGAAGAAGAACACGGATGAACTCCTGCATCACCGCCGTATCGCGATCCACCTTCACGGATGAATCCCAAACCATGGCATCAACCACCAGGGCCAGCTCACGGGCACTGACACATACAGAGAGCTTGGCAACATACTCCTCCAAGGTCTCCACATTATTAATATATATAGCGAGATGAAGCTCTTCCTGGCGGAGCTTCAATAACGGAGTCTCGATTCCGGCTTCTTTTTGTACTAGCATATCCATTATTTTTTAGTTCTGTAAACGAGCAGTGAATCAGAAGTAAACCAAACAGAATGAATAGTAAACGCACTTGACTTTGCTCTTTTTTTGTTGTATCTTTGCAACGTCAATCAGACAAAAACTTAATTATTAACCTTTTAACAGTTTGTTTTATGAGTAAGAGTTACAAAGTTTTAAAGACAGTGGTCCACATGGGACCTAAGAATGGTAAGACACTCTACAGCGTTCGACCTTACAGCTACGGTACGCTGGCCACCGATGAAGTAGCCAAGCAGATTTCCATGGAGTCTACCGCTACTCCTGCCGACGTAAAGGCTGTGCTCGACCGCTATGCCTACTATGTGAAGGAGAACCTGAAGAAGGGTTACGACATCGAGCTGCTCGGCTTCGGCAAGCTTTACCTCCGCTTCATCACCAGCGGTGCCGTGGAGGACGAGAAGAATGCCAACGCTAAGCTCGTGAAGAGCCTCATCCCTTCCTTCCGGCCTGCGTATAGCCTGCTCAAGAACGGAAGCCGTGTCTATAACCTGGTTCCTGACAACATCGAACTCGTGAATTACGATGACGAGAAGAAGAGCAAGACACCAGGTGATTCTGATGGCGGCGGTTCTACCGGCGAGAACAAGAACCCGGGATCGGACGATAACACCCAGGGCGCAGGCGGTTCGGGCAATACGGGCGGCACTGGAGACACCGACCAGGGTGGCGAGAGCTCAGGCGGCAACGAGCACATTACTCTCTAACCGGAAAAACCATAACTGCCTATGAATCTGAATGATGTTCATAACAGGAAGATTTCCTGGACCAGTGTGCTGTATGCCGTGCTGCAAGCGCTGATTGCTGCTCTCACGGCACTGGGTGTGAGTTCATGCGCCCTATTGATGAACTACTAATTCCTTAACTACAAGATGAGCCTATGACTAAGGATCAGTTTCCTATGACGATTGGCGGGGAGATGGTTCGCAATGAGCGGACCCTCCTTGCCAGCGTGGAGAGCGGACGACTTATGATGTCGCCCAAGTCAGTGAAGTACCTTGTGCTGCATTGTTCTGCTACGAGGTGCAATCAGGATTATCCGGTGGAGCAGTTGCGGCGTGACCATCTGGCTCGCGGTTTTCGTGACATCGGCTACCACTTCTATGTGAGGAAGGACGGCAGCTGCACGCAACACCGTCTCCTGCTGGAGGTGGGTGCTCATGCCCGCCCCTATAACCGATGTTCTATCGGCATCTGCTATGAGGGCGGCCTGGATGAGGAAGGGAGACCTCAGAACACCCTGACTCCGGAGCAGTATTCCAGAATCTGTGAACTGGTTGCTGTTCTGATGAGGCTTTTTCCGAAAGCCGAATTTCTAGGGCATCGGGATTTGCCGGGCACTACCCCCAAAGAGTGTCCTTGCCTGGACACAAGAGAGACCTTTCCGTTGCAAAAATACAAAAAAATATGATTCGAACAAAAATATTTGCGTATTTTCATGGAAATAAATGATTGAAAACAAATAAATGGCATTAGAATATGGATAAGCTCCTATTCTAATGCCATTTTTTATGATATTACTTTCTGGCGAAAGTTACTTCACAATCTTCAACGCCTGCTTGCCTACCTTTACCAGGTAGATGCCATGAGCTGCATCGGCGAGAGACAATGACTTCACGTTCTTGGCTGACTTCACTACTGCACCTGCGGCTGTATAAACCGTGATGTCGGCTGACTTGGCGAGTGTTACCTCATTGCCATCCCAATCGATGGTGTTGTCGTCGGCAAGAACCTTGCTGATGCCTGATGACTCTGCATTGCTGTAGAAGATGTATGAGTAAGTGCCTTCAGTGGTCTTGTCCTCATCACTACCATTTACATTATCAGTCTGATAAAGAGCATAGTTTCCGTTCTCGGCTACGGATGTGATCAGTACCTGCTCACCCTTCTGTATGGCTGGGGTCTTGGTGTTGATCTGATAGCCCAGAGGAGCCTCGATGGTGCGGTCAGAAGTATTCTCTACCCAACCTACCAGAGTGACTTCATCCTCATCAACCAGCATACCGCTGATGATTTCTGCCTTGTGCTTGGCATCACCCTCATCGAAAGCACTGGCTACTGCCCAGTTCTTGTTGAGACTTGCTGCATCCAGACAGGCTACGTAGGCATCGCAACCTCCCAGATAAGAGATGGTGTTGTCGAAAGGAAGTGCCTGGTTGAAGGAACCTGCCAGATAGAGCTTGCCTTTCTGATAGGCCATCTCGTCGATGGTGTTCAGAGTGTTGGAATTATCTGTGGCTACAGAATGATAAACCTGGGTAGTTACCTGGTCGCCATCGATGGCTGCCAATACGTAGGCATGCTCAGTAGCACTCGCTTCATAGGCTGTCTCAATCTTGGTATCCTTGCCGGCAGCAGTAAGGGTCATATCCTTACCGGATGCTACGTAAGCTACGTAAATCTTGCCGTCGTTGATGGCGAAGTTAACGTCTTCTGTATTGTAGGTAGCCTCATTTGTCAACTGCTCTGTAGCGCCAAGCACAGAAACGATGCTGGCATTTGCCAGGTCAGCTGCATCGAAAGAGAGCACGCACATGGTGGTTTCATCACTATACAACCAACCCCCTGAACAAGCATATTTACCCTGCAGGGTAACACCATCCAAGGCTACATTGCCCTTGTAAGAGGCAGAAAGATAGAGCTTGTTGCCATCAACTACCAGTTTCTTGGCTGTGAAAGAAGGGCTCAGTACGCCAATCACATCCAAGGCTGCAATCTCTGCATCGTTCTCGGCAAGGATGGTCTTGGAAGCTACATACGCACCCTGCTTGTCGTACTTCACGATGAAGCCAGATACCTTATCTACCTTGTCGGCCATACCGGTGATGGTAGCCTTGGTTTCGCCGCTGGCATCCTTGATTGCTACCTGATCAGCAAATACGCCGGCAGCATAAACGTTGCCGTCGGCATCGGTAGCCACTGTGGTGACGGTGGCAGCACCAGCCAGACCGGCAGCCCACTTCTTGGCACCAGCCTTATCGTACTTGGCAATGAAGGCACTGTTGGCCACTGGTTCCAGATAGCTGTCAGCGAACTCCAGATCCTTGGTAAAGCTACCGGTTACGATGGAGTTACCCTCGTTGTCAACTGCCATGGCTGCAGCACGGGTCAAATCCTTGGCCTCTGCTGTGGTGGTGAGGTTGTCTGTCCAGGTAGGAGCATCCAACACATCCTTGGCATTGGCAGCAACCGTTGCCAGCGCCAGCATCATTGAAAATGTAAATCTTCTCATAATCAATTAATTTTTGTGTGAAACAATTATCTTACTTGCCCTCCCATTTCTCGATATTCGGATTCGCCTCTACTGCCTCGATTGGGAAGCGGAGGGTATATCGGGAATCGTTGGCTTCAAGTACATAGCTATTCTCACCGTAGGTCTTGCTCAACTGCGGACGGGTGGTACGACGGAGGTCGAACCAGCGATGTCCCTCGAAGGCAAGTTCGCAGGTGCGCTCGCTGTAGATGGCTTTGAGCAAGTCCGCCTTCTGCATGGTATCAAGCTCGGCTGCATACTGGTTGTATTTAGCTGCTGCATATCGCTTGGCCATCAGCGCCTTGAGATAGGTGCGAGCCTCAACCAGATTAGCATCATCGGCTGCGGCGTTGTCAGCTGCATTCTGGGCTGCAGCTTCGGCAGCAATGAGGTAGGCCTCGGCAGAACGGAAGGAGCAGCGATAGCCGTCGTTGCCCTTGTCGCCATATTTAATCAGACTGTAGACGCTGGCGGTCTGTGCCTTGAAATAGAGCGCCTTGCGCTTGTCGCCCGTGCGATAGGTATCAACCAGCGCCTTGCTAGGTACGCCCATCTTCACATAGCCGGAAGTCATCACCTGCTCCAGGGCAACGATGCTCTCCACCGACTTATAGTAGTTTGGCAATACCTTTGAATCGGTCAGATCTTCCAGGTCGCCATGTTTCTCCATCACCACTTTCGCTTCTGCCAGGGCATCCTGCCAGTCGCCCTCGTAGAGATAGACTCTAGCCAGCAGAGCATCGGCAGAAATCTGGTTGAATCGGTAGGTGTAGCCCTCGTCCCAGGCAGCCACCTTCAGACGGGTCTTTGCCTCCTTGATGTCGGCAATCACCTGCTGGTAAACCTGCTCCACGCTGCTGCAGGTGAGCACGTTGTTGACATTTGCCTCCAGCGAGAGCGGGATGCCGCGGGTGGTAGCCGGATTGCAATGGGTATAGGCATCGGCATAGAGATTGACGAGCAGGAAGTGGCAGTAGGCTCTCATCATATAGGCCTCGCCCACCAGCTGACTGATTTCATCCTGTGTAGCCTCGGTAATCTTGTTCTGATTCTCGATGATGTAGTTGGCGATGTATATGGCATGATAGTAACGGCGCCAGCCGAAAGAAGCCGTGGTGCTCTGCTGGTTGAGGTCGTTCCATGCCCAGATGTCGAAGTAAGAATCGTAATCCTCGGTAGAGGTGGATGCCTTGCTCAGGGTCATCTCGTCGCTTCGCAGCGTGGCGAGTCCACGGTCTTCCGGGAAATTCTTGTATTCGTAGGTGAGCAAGGCTCTGTATTCCTTGCCCGTCTTGGCTATCACCTTTCCGGTTGGGGTGATGTCGAGGAAATCATCGCAACTGGTGAATCCTATCATCGCCAACATCATGACGATGCCCATCAAATATCTTCTTTTCATTGTCTTCATTCTTTTAGAAATTTACGTTTACGCCAAATATGAAACTCTTCGGGATAGGCTGCGCGTATGGGTTGCCCATCGTCTCCGGGTCCAGATAGTTGCTGTAGTTGCTGGCGATGACGAGCAGATTGCGTGCCTCAAGAGAGAGGGATGCACTCTTCACGCCGATGCGGCTCAGCCACTGGGTTGGCAACTTGTATCCCAGGCGCAGGCTCTGAAGGCGGGCGTAGTTGCAATCCTTCACCCAGGTATCGAGCATGCTGTAGAGGTTGTACTCGTTATACTGCACGTACTCGCGTGGGCGCTCGGTGCTGACCATCAGCTTGGTGAAACTGCCGCTGGTGTTATCTGCCGTCCAGCGGTTCAGAATATCGCGGTTCACGTTCAAGCCTCTGTCGTAATTGGCTGGCGAGTAGCTAGGCTGCACGCGCACCTTCATGCCGAAGTTGAAGGTGAAGTTGATGCCCAACTGCCAGTTCTTGTAATCGAAGGTGTTGATGAAACCACCCGTCCACTTTGGATCGGTGCTGCCCATGTAGGTATACAGGTTGCGCTGCTCCTCGGCGGTGAGGGTGCTGGCGCCATGGGCATTGAGCTTCAGGAACTCGGTGGCAGATACCTTCTCGCCATTCTTGTTGACGAAGAGAGGATAACCATCGGCGTCGAGTCCGGCTGTCTTATAGGCGAAGAGTGCGCCCACAGGATAACCTTCACGGCCTGGATAGGTGGCATTCTGAGCCACGGTTTCCTGAATCACCTTGTTCTCGTTGTAACCGATGTTGAGATTGGTGGTCCAGTTGAAATCCTTGGTATGGATGTTTCTGGTGCCCAGGGCTATCTCCACACCCTTGTTGTTCATGCTCGCCCAGTTGATGGTGGTTGAAGAGAATCCACTCTCCAGCGGCAGCATCTTCAGACCGATGAGGTCGGTGCTGTGGCGATAGTAGTAGTCTACAGAGAGGGTGATGGCATTGTGCAATACGGCGAAATCGATTCCGGCGTTCACGTTCTCCGTCTTCTCCCATTTCAGGTTAGGGTTCGGAGCGGTCTCGCTGTTGATGATGTCCTCGCTGATACCCGGCAGGATGGTGCCCTTCTTCAGTATACCTATTAAATAAGGTGATGTATTCTTGTCGATGTTACCCTGCAAACCGTAAGAGGCACGGAGGCAGAGGTTGTCCATCCACTTCACGTCCTTGAGCCAATTCTCCTCCTTCGCTCTCCAGAGTCCACTCACGGAGTAGAGAGGCAGATAGCGGTATTTCTTGGCTACGCCGAAGACGTCTGAACCGTCGAAACGAACGCTTCCACCGATGGTATAGCGGTTGAGAAGCGAATAAGAACCTGTGGCATACCAGGATACGTAGGCATTCTCCGACTCTGTCTCCTGATGCAGCGGATAGGAATCTGCCCAGGTCTGGCTAGGGAAGATGACCGGCTGGGTGGTGAGGGTGCGGGAATCATATCCGTAAGCCACGCTGTAGATGGAATTTGACTTGGCATGGCGAACCTCGGTACCCAGCATGAAGTTGACATCGTGGATGCGGTTGAAGGTCTTCACGAATTCAGCCATCGCCTTCCAGGTCCACTGGCGGTTGTGATACTCCGTGGTCTTGTGCATACCTCCATCCGGCAGGAAGCTCTTCTTCACGCCGTCGGCACCCTGGTATTCTGTGAAGAGTTTCTCCTTGCGCATGGCGTAGGTGTTCTCGTTGGCATATTTGCTCAAGGAATAGGAATCCTCCTGCAAGCCAAACTGCGAGGTAATCTTCAGATAGTCGGTGAGGCGCAGCTCGGCATTGAGAATTGCCATCATCGAACGGTCGCGGCGCTTGGTGTTGGCATTGGCTCTCTCCTCGAAGATATTGAAGTTGAGCGAGGAATCCTCCTTGCCCTGCACGTTGGTATCGTAGTTGTAGTTACCGTTCTCATCGTATGGAGTGAAGTATGGGTTTGCCAATCGGGAATAATATACCGGGTTGGTAAAGCCGTTGCTATCAGTGAGATAGGTGTTCTGCTTACGCTCGTTGGCATATACGGAAGCGCCCACCTTGAGGAGTTTGTTCACCTGGTAGTTGGTCTTCAGGGTGATGTTGTATCTGGTGTTTCCCACGCCCTTCACGTTACCCTGCTCGTCGGTATAGCCCACGGATGTATAGTAATCGCTCTTGTCGCCGCCACCCGAGATGCCGATGTTGTACTCCTGGGTGAGTGCATTGCGGAAGAGGATATCATTCCAGTCGGTATTGGTGTTGCGGAGCTGGTTAATCTGGTTCTGGGCTGTCTGGCTCAGCGCATTCCATCCGCCTGCCTTGTAGGCGCTGGTTTCGCCCAGGCTGCTGAGGATGCCTGCTACCCCACCCTTGTTCTGGCGATAGATGTAATCAGATGCCAGCAGACCGAGTTCCAGGTCTACCTTCTCATTGCTGTTGAGCAGGTTGAGTCGGTCGATATCCGTCTTAGGCATGAAGGTCATCTTGCCCGAGAAGTTGATGACCGGTGCTCCCGCACGTCCCTTCTTGGTAGTGATGACGATGACACCATTGGCTGCTCTCGCACCGTAGATGGCAGTGGCTGCAGCATCCTTAAGCACGGTGATGTTGTCGATATCGGATGGATTCAATCCGGCGATGGAAGTCTGGTAGATATTGTCGATATCCTTCAGATCCTCCATGCTTGGGATATCGGTGCCATCCATCGGGATACCATCGAGCACCCACAGCGGTTCCTGGGTACCGTTGATGGAAGCGGTACCACGGATGCGGATCTTCACCGGCGCACCCGGTGCACCCGAAGAGGTGATGGAAGAAAGTCCGGCAATCTGTCCGGCAAGTGCCTGGTCGATGTTGTTGACGGCACCGATTTTCTCATCGCTGATTTTCAGGGTGGTTACCGCCGAAGTCAGCTTGCGTCGGTCCAGTTCCTGATAACCCGTCACCACCACCTCGCCAATCTGCTTGGCGTCAGATTCCAAAACCACCTTATAGTCGTTTTTCCCTGGTTCGATGTTGACATCCTTGGTTTCAAATCCCATGAATCTTACGGAGAACGACTTATCCTGGGCATCCACCTTGAGGGTGAACTTGCCTTCGTAGTCGGTCACGGTGCCATGTGACACCTTCTTGTTTGGACCTCTCACCACAGAGATGGTAGCGCCTGGCAGCGGGTCGTCGCCCATGCTGCCATCCACCACGATACCCGTGATGGTGCGCTCCTGTGCTGAGAGAATGTTCATGGTGAAAACCATGATTAAAAGCATGAATGTTCTCATTCTCATATACAATCTCTCTATTTTTTTGTTTACCTTAATTACTTAATCCCTTAATTATCAATTATAAATTATTAATTGTTAATTATAAATTATCTAATCTCCTGTCCCAAAGCCGTCTGGATTCTCATGATCACGTCCTCGTAGTGGAACTGGGTGGCAGTATCGCCCGAACGGCGCTTGCCCTTCAGCAGGTTGAGAATTCTCACGAGTTCGCCGCGCTTCACGCTGATGGCATCGCTCACACGTGCCGTCTGGGTGCCGCCCATGTCGATGGTGCGGGGAGCCGAACTGAGGCTATGGCATGGCATGTTGAAATCAGGCGAGTCGATGATGGCTGGGGAATCGAAAATCTTCTTGTTGATCTTCACGCCCTCCTGCTGAGCGGCAGCCGTGATAAGCGCATCCACGAAGTTCTTCTGCAACTGGCGGTCGTCTACGCTGAGCGACTTGCCTGCCAGGGTCTTGCCGAAGAAGTGCTTATGCAGCATATCCATCATCTCTACGGCTGTGAATGCATTCCTGCCGTTGTTCTGCTCGTTGGCAAACATGCGCATGATGCGGCTGTTGTCGAGCATATCCCAGAGCATGTAGCTCTGCTGGTTCTGCAGTGCATAGTCTGGCGACTGCTCCTGCACGCCCAGCGGCGTATTCTTGTTGATGAAGGTATACTTGTTGAGCTCGCTTCTGAAGAGCCACTTCGGACAGGTGAACACCTCGTCGATGAGGAACTGCACGGCTCGCTTCTGCTTGTCCTTCTCCACGAAGGTGAAGGTAGGCTTGCCATCGTCGATGGTGGTATTGTCGATGTACATGCCGCCCACATTGGCGAGCACATGGTAGAGGTAGAGACTCCACTGGAAGATGACACCCTGATAGAGTTTCGATGCCTCATCGTAGGTCTGACCCGGTTCGCCTGTGCGGGTCCAATCGATGATGTTAGGCATCACGCGCTTCAGGTTGGCGATGCCATAGGCAGCCGACTTCATGGCGTCATCACCCAAATCCTCGCTCAGGGAACGTGGGTCGATGGCGGTGCGCTGGTTCTGCGTCTCGCTGTATCTGAATTCCTTTCCGCTGTGCTTCTTCAGGAAATCCTGCTGTGCTGAAGCGGCCTTCTTCTCATCCGGGAACCAGCGGTAGCCCCACTCTATCGCCATCAGGTCGTAAGGACCTATTTGCGGAGAAATCTGCTGGATGCCATCTCCCGGCTGTGCCACATAGTTGAAACGGGCATAGTCCATGATGGATGCTGCAGTGCCGCATACATGGTCGGTGAACGACTTGGAACGGAGGGAATCCGTAGGGTATGCATTGGATGCTATCATGTTGTGGCGCAATCCGAGCGAGTGGCCCACCTCATGGCAGGCTACGAATCGGGCTGCATCGCCTATCAAGGCCTCTGGCAATTCATACTGGCGTGCCTCCTTGTTGTAGGCTCCGGTCTGCACCATGATCCATTCGCGCAGGAGCGACTTCACGTTGTGCCACCAGATGATGTCTGCCTCCAGAATCTCGCCTGTTCGAGGGTCGATGACGGAAGGACCCATGGCGTTCGCCTTCTCTGAAGCATCGTAGGTCAGCACAGAATACTTCATGTCGTCGCCTTCGGCAGCAATGCTGTCGGTGAGGTCGAACACCTGTACGGCATTCTTGAATCCTGCCTTCTCGAACGCTGCGTTCCAGTCGGTCATACCTCTTTTAATATAAGGGCGCAGGAACTCCGGAACGGCTGGGTCGATGTAGAAGACGATAGGCTTCTTAGGCTCTACCAGTTCGCCACGCAGATAGGCCTGTTCATCCTTAGGTTCCAGGCGCCAGCGGGTGATATAGTTGTTGCGGGTCACCTCCTGCTGGTGGTCGCCATACTGCAATCGGCTGGTGGTGAAATAGCCCACGCGCTGGTTTTCCTTGCGTGCCACCATCGGGGTTTCTGGAAGGAGGACCAGCGAACTGCTTACCTCTACGGTGATATTGGTCTTGCTCTTACCCTCGTGTACCACGGTGGTAAGTTCAGATGTTGCGGTGATATTGTTGCTGAAAGCCTTGATATCAATGATGCGCGACAAATCGGAATCGGCAGAAGTGCCGAGATTGATGAGGTTGAACACATCATTGAGATAAGTCTTCTTTCCGTTGAAGAGGTCGTTCACCTTGAAGATGACGGTGGAAGAATCCTTGGCCACCGCCTCTACCTTGAGGCTTGCGATGAGCGGATCAATGTAATTGCTTTCAACGGATGCCGCCATGGCATCCTTGGAATCTACTTCGGGAGTAAGGCGCTGCTGGCGCACAAAAACGGTCTTTTTATCCTGATTCCATTCAAAATGGATACACTGGTTTTCGTAGTTGATACCACGGTTTACACCTGCCTCGTTGAGTTCGGAAGGCACACGCTGCAGTTTGTTGGAAACGAGGAACACTCTTCCCATCAGTTTGGTAGGCATTTCAAGGTAGAAATCCTGTTCCTTCTTTACTACATTCATGACTCCTCGTACATTCACAGAATCGCTGCCTACTATTTTCTTATAATCCGATGTAGGTTGCTCTGTTTTTTTCTTTTTCTTCTTGAACAATCCCATCTCCGGTGCAGCTTCCATGGAGATGGCATAGCAAGAACTTCCAATCAGGGTGGCAGTGATTGCCCCCAGCAAGAATCGCTTTTTATTCATTTAAAATCGTATATTTATTCCAAATATTATTGAATAATCTTCTATAACCTTGCAAAGGTAAGGACAAAAAGTCATGATACACAATTAATTATGTATTTTTGGAAAGTTCTTAATGGTTTTTAACGTTATTTTGGAAATGAATAAGAAATAAAAACGGCATCAGGGGGTTCCTGATGCCGTTTCTTGGTTTCATTTATCTTCTATTATTTCTTCACAAACTTCACGGTTCTGCCGCTTACATCAACGATGCTGATAGATGCGGCGCCGGCAGCAGCGAAACTGTTGCTGTCGAAGGCAAAAAGAATGCCTTATTTTAATAAAAACATGCTAAAAAGTAATATTTTAAGCGCATTTTATAAGGAAAAACATTTTTTTTATGTACCTTTGTAATCGGTTTAAAACATTTATTATATCACTTATCATATCAGTATGAATAATATTAAAAACATCAAAGCAAAGGTTCTGCGAGTAGATGAAGAAGAACACAAGTTCGTCATCGAAGTGGAAGACAGAATTTACAAGGTGGCACAGGTTGACTTCCAGAGAAGGCAACCCGCTCCGGAAACACTCAACTGCCTGATGATTACCACTCATCTGGGCAAGGTTTTCATCGCTCAGGACATTGAGCACCTCATGAGAAAAAACTACAAGGAAAACGACGAGGTGAACTTTAAAATCAAGATGGCACTGGGCAACTTCTACCATCTGGAAGATGAGTTTGGCTTCACAGCCATGCTCAAGAGAGACACGGTAATCAATGCCGCACTCACACCTATGGTTAGATGCCGCATCCTGAAATTCCACCAGAAATACATGGACGTGCAGCTCGTGGAAGTACTGGGTGCCGACAAATCGGAATTCTCACTGTCGGAAAAGGAATTCTATGATATCATAGGCGAGGAAAACTGGAATACGCAGGAATTCAGAAACCTGATGCTCGGAGATACTCCATCCGACATCTTCGACCTGGAATGCCACAGATGGATTGTGGGCCTATCCGACTCACTGAACCAGGACGAACTGCAAATCCTGCTCCGACAGATACATACCCACTGCCTGGAAACGCTGGAAAGCGAAAATCTGCTGCCACGATGCAAGGAAGCCGAGCGCATTCTGCTAGAACAGCGCTTCACCGATGTCATCGAGCTGCTATCCTACTATATACAAGCCATCGAAATCCTAAGAAAAGGCAAGGCGGAAGATACCATCAGCCAAATCCTCTCAACCCTATCCACCTGCGCCTATATTTATCATCCGCGCAAGCAATTCTGCATCATGCAGTGCATCTTCATGCTCGACTTCACCATCATGGAGAAATTCATCGATTCCATCTTAACCACCATCAGAGGACAGGAAATGTATCTATGGAACAGAAAACCATTCCAGATGCAATGGATCAAACTGCTCCAGGGATACGTGGACAATATCTATAACCAGACCGACCGACTCACCAGCGACATCCATACCAAGGAAACGATGATACAGGTGCTCACCATCGAACTGATTCTGGGCAGACATGCTACCCACAAGATTTACGACAGTTCACTGAACCAGGCACTACTCTACCGACTGGTATCGCTCATGAACGTGAGCGATCCGAACAAGACCCTGCAGAAATCATTCCTCTCACTCTTCACCCAATCGGAATTCGACGCCGCCCTGCCATACAACAGCGACGATGCCTTCGTGCTTTCCAACATGCTCTGCTCGCAGGAGAACGAAACCGTGGAGAATATCGAACCGGCTAAATATGAAAGCGATCTGGCTCTGCTCACCGTAAACGAACAGGCCATCACCATCCAACCCAAGAATCTGGATAAGGAAAATCTCTATCTGCCCCTATCGGCACGTATGGGACTATGGCATGGACTCTCCGTAAGACTCGACGAAAAGCCTCCGGTGAAACTGCGTGGAAAGGTGGGTACCACCATCGAGCACTTCAAGGAACTGTGGGGGTACATCAACGACTCGCTCTTCTCGAAAAAGAGAAAGACTTCCAAAAAGCAAAGCAAGAAACTCTATATCGATGACGAAACGGATATCATCATCACAAAGAAGATTGCAGGAAACCTGATGTTTGAATGCAAGGTGGTGGAAGACGGATATGAGGGAACGGGTACGCTGGATGTTCTGAACGACGTGGTGCCTTTCTTCCCTGGCGATGTCAGCATGCAGTCGTTTGAATACCAGGGCATGCCGCTCCTGCTGCGTGCCTACGTAAAGAATGTGAAGAGCGACGGTACCTATGAATTTGCCATGCGCGACATGATCAGCGAATATGAGGACGACGTGAGAGTGAACGACCTGTTCTACAACTCCCGACTCACCTGTCTGATTTTCAGTCAGGTTCCGGGTCTGACTAGAGTACCTGCCGTGAGCAGCGAGGGCTTCTCCGTATCCGTTTCGCCTGCACCGGGCATGACGGTAGATGACCTGAGACGAGGCATGATCGTGGAGGTGGACAACATCACCGAGGGCAGCAGCGACTATCTCTATGGCACCTTCCTGCGCGAATCACCGGAAAGCAGATTCAGTCTTGCCGAAGCCTTCCACAACCTGATGCTCGGCTATGCCAACCACGAGGTGTATAACCCGAAGGCAGAGAAAGACGAACTGGCGGATGCCATGGATATGGACAGCGTATATGTATCAGAACTGATGGGCATCATCGACGCCAAGGCTACCCTGGAAGAGGATAATATCAAGGCATATAACTATCTGAACTTCTGCCGACTGCTCGCCATCATGATAGACAGCAAGGAACGCACCAACTATTACGACAGCCGACTCACCCTGCTGGAACTGCTCAACGACTTTGCGGCATTAGACAAGGTGGATACCAAGAAGATAGATCTCATCGCAGAAACAGAGCCTGAGCTCTTTGAGAGAAATGCCATCCTGCGCCACGACTTCATGCAGCTGCGCATCATCGGATGTCTCGACAGCGATGATCATTACGAGGAACTCTACCAATGGAGCAGTCTGACGGAAGATCCGCAGCTACAGCAGCTTGCCGCCCTGGTGTTATCGCACAACTTCGTGAAGAAATCGGGACTCCTTACCCAGGCTGGCGACATCCTCGACAAAATCAGGGCACTGCTCAAGCTACACAAGTCATCTTCCAACAAGAAGAACTATGGCAAGGAAGATTTCCATACGGAGTTCAAGACTTCTATCGTTTATCCGGAAAACTCTATGAAGGTGGATGTGCAGGCTCAGACCGTGAAGATCATGCAGGAAATCTGCGCCTTCCTCAATGCCGAGGGTGGACATCTCTATCTGGGTGTATCCGACATCGGTTACGAGATGGGACTGGAAGAGGACCTGAAGAATCCGCTCTTCAAGGGTTCAAGAGATAAATTCGAGGTGTATGTGAACAACCAGATAGTTTACTACCTGGGGCAGGAGGGCGCCCACTACGTACACACCCATTTTGATAATGAAGTGAACAATGCCGTGCTCATCATCGACATCGAACCATGTCCGCATCCTATCGCCGTAAGTTCGGAATACTTCGAGCGAATGGGTACATCGGCACGAAAGGTGAACGGCAACTACAAGGACAAGTTCTTTGCCATCAGAAAGCAGTGGGCTGAGGAACATGTGCCTCATCTGGCTATCACGCAACCCGTCACTACATCTGCAGCGGCTGAAGCACCATCAGCAGAAAAGGATGCCAAAGCTACCACCAAGCATGTGGAGTCGGCACCTATCACCGACCATATCCAGACCTCACGCCTGCGCAACAATGCGCTGCACGACTACGAGGAAGGCTATCGCCCGGTGACAGCCGTAATCTGTCTGCTTGACACCGATGAATATAAACTGCTCGACGAGGATGACTGGCAAGACTATCGCCTGAAGCTCGCCGTCCACGAGGACGAGGAAGAAGGCTGGCTCATTCTGGTATATGAAAGCGGAAGAGTCTGCAAGGTTTCAATGGCTGAGCTTCTGCAGCGAGAGAGAGGCAGGGTATTCAAGCGATATGCAGGCGAAAAACTCATCTTCGCTTCCATCGCCACCGATGAAGATTCGGTATGCGTAGGCTTCGTTGACAGCAAGACCAACCGCTATGTGCGTTTCGACGACGTAGATAAATTCAATCACGAGAAGATGCAGGCAGAGGGCGTCCTGCCGATGGATGTGCCGAATGCCGGCGTTCACTATGTAGAGGTGATTCCGCAATCGCAGGTTCCTGTGAACAGAAACATAGGAAGAAAGACCATTGGCTGCATCCTGAAGACCATGGAGGGAAAGAGATGCATGGCTGTATTGCCGGATTGCAAGATGAAATAAGATTATCATAAAACAAATGGGGTGTGCCTGCTAACGGGTACACCCTTTTTATTCATTCTTTATTTTATTCATCGGATTACGCAGAGTAAACGGAACATTCTTGCTTCACGGATTACGCACGGAATTTAAACGGATTTGGCCTT
>ERZ506887.912-NODE-912-length-16305-cov-6.250646_pt1 | contig 16305 bp, 14 predicted proteins | sample MGYA00512905_ERZ506887 | MGnify/ENA metagenome assembly ERZ506887 | reverse complement strand
CCGCCTTCGACAACGCCTCCGACGAGGTGGGCAAAGAGATCAACGGCATCCAGATCTTACACGTTGACGAGCTGGAGGCCTTCTGCGCAGAGCATAAGCCTGAGGTGGCTGTGTTCTGTGTGCCCCGCAGCGGTGCGGAGGAGCTCAGCGGCCGGCTGGTCGAGCTGGGCATCAAGGGCTTCTGGAACTTCTCCCACTATGACCTGTCGGTGCCTTACCCCGAAGTGGTGGTGGAGAACGTCCACCTGGGCGACAGCCTGATGAGCCTGGGTTACCGCCTGCGCAATCAGGACTGATCTATCATCTATTCATAACATATCACAGAAAACAGGCAGCCCTCTCCCCCCGAACGAGCAGAGAGGGTTGCCTTTTTATGAGGAGATCAACTATGGCGAAGCTATACTTCCGATACGGTGCCATGAACAGCGGCAAAAGCACCGCGCTGATGCAGGTGGCCCACAACTACGAAGAGCAGGGGATGCGGGTGCTGATCCTGAAGCCCCAGGTGGACACCAAGGGCGGCGGCGAGCTGGTCAGCCGCCTGGGCGTGCGCCGCAGGGCCGACCTGCTCATCCCGCCCGAGGTGGATGTGTTCGAGGCCGTGCGCGCCGCTTCTGCCGGGGAGCAGCCGCTGGCCTGTGTTCTCTGTGACGAGAGCCAGTTCTTTACCCCGGCACAGGCCGAGCAGCTGTTCATGGTCACGGTAGACCTGAACATCCCGGTCATCTGCTACGGCCTGCGGTCAGACTTCTCCCTCAAGGGCTTCCCCGGCTCCACCCGTCTGCTGGAGCTGGCCCACACCATTGAGGAGATGAAGACCATCTGCACCTGCGGGCGCAAGGCCACCTGCAACTGCCGCAGGGTCAATGGGGAGTTCGTCTTTGAGGGCGAGCAGGTCGCCATCGATCTGGAAAACGATGTGCAGTACGTCAGCATGTGCCCCCAGTGCTATTTCAAGGCGCGGCGGGCGTTTTACGCCAAACGGAACGCACAGTAAGTGTCGATCTCCGGCAGGCACAGGAGTCCTCTCCTGTGTGAGATCCCAGATTTCCCAAAAGATTTTTACAGTTTTCAGAGCGCTGCCCAGCCGGGCGGCGCTCTTTTTTGCTCGTCCCCTTTTGAAGTGATATATCAGTTGTATCCCACGGCGAACGTTTTTTGCGCAATTGATATATTAGTTTATAAAACAGCGATATCGTCACCGTTTTCACATGTTGTATGCAACATTATGCCGTCAATTTCGCAACAGCAAAAAACGAACCGCCATGGTGACAGATGCCATGGCGGTTCGCTTTTACACTTTTTTCTTCGAGCACCCATCGTCCGGGTGCACATTCAGTATACCCGGACAGGTGCCCCCTGTAAAAGGTATCTTTTGTATTGCTGTGATATGTTTTTTGTATGGCTCACACTTCCGTGTGGGAGGCCGCGCTGCTGTCCTCATTTTCCTCATCGAGGTCCGGGCCGGTGCCCTCGTCCAGATCAAGGCGTAGGCGGTCCCTTTCCGCATCATTCAGGCCCCGCTCCTGCCGGGCATCGTATTCGATCCAGAACTCCCCCCGGTGCAGGGCAAAATCAAAGGCTGCCATCAGGCAGGCCCCGCCAAAGGCGCTGACCATCAGCACGATGCAGAGGAGCACCGAGAGGAAATCGTACTTCCAGCGCTGAGGCCTTGCGGCAAAATACAGCACCTCGCACCCCAGCAGGATCAGCCCTGCCGCCGGGGCGATCTTCAGCGCAAGGTCCCAGTTGAAATGCGGCACAAAGAAATAGCAGAGGAACAGCACCCCGCAGGCGATCAGGCAGACACCCAGCGTCAGGGTGCCCACCCGGCGCACCGAGGCGCTCTCCGGGGCTTTGGGGGCCGGGCGCTCTGTTGTGTTATTCTTCTTCTCGTCCATCGTCTTCATCCTCCGGGTCAAGGGTCACCTCACCGGTCGTATCCGGCTCTGCCTTGCGGGCAAAGCGATCCAGCAGGCTGGGCATCTTCTTTTCGGGCTGATACTCCTGAAAATCGGTCTCCTCCGGGGCGGCTTCCGGAGCAGCTTTCTTTGCTCTGGGGCCCCGCACCAGCCAGATGCCGCACAGGATCAGTGCCACGCAGAGCACCACCTCGGGCAGTTGATCCATCACCAGATAGATGGCCCGCCATACTGGAGCCTTCTGACCCCAGCGCCACAGGATATCGCCCAGCGTGTTCATAATGATCTGCTCATAGGCGATCAGCGCACCGATGGCGATCAGGCACCAGCCCACCAGCTTGTGGCTGTCCATCATCATCCGGGCAAGGCGCTTGTCCTGCGGGTCGAAGTGGACCAGATAATCGTCCTCCGGGGCGGTGCCCATGCTGATCTGGGCACGCAGGTTGAAGGTGTCGAAAAAGCTGTACATGAACACCACCAGCAGCGCAAACGCGATGGGCGGGATCAGCATGGCTGCCATGCCGATGGCAGCCGCCATCAGCACCAGCGAAAGGCCGCGCTTCATATATCCCTGATACATCTGGCCCGCGCCCGGGATAAAGGCGAACAGCAGGGTCAGGATGCCATTTTTCTTCATAATCGTTCCCTCATTTCTCTGTATTCGGGGTGTTACCCGCGATCTTATCGGTCACATCCGTGAGCAGCTTGTGGAGCAAAGAGGAGCCTTCGCCGGCATAGCGGCGGTCCTGTTTTGTCTCCATGGGTCTCCCCAGCTGTTCCGGCGCGGCCTGCGGTCGGTCGTCCTCAATGGGGCGGTATTGCGGGGTGTTCTCCGGGGCCGGGTCGTTCTGGCCGGGTTCCCAGAGCTGGCTCTGGTCGGTCTCCAGCACGGTCTCCCGCCCGGCACCATACTGGATGATCTGCTGCAGCGCCCCGCTCCGCCACAGGGTCAGGGCCAGCACAGCGGCCACACCGGCCACGGCAGCCCTGCCATAGGTATTCTGCATCAGGCGGGCCCAGATCGTGCCCATCACCGCGCCCTGCATTCTCTTTGGCGGTGTTTCCAGCGCATCGGCGGTCAAAAGGGCCGTGTAGCGGTCCATGCACTGGTCACAATAAGAGAGGTGTTCGGCGGCTTCCAGCCTGCCCAGCTCATCCAGCTGGCCGTCCATCATGGCCCGGAAGCCCGCGTCGGTCATGCAGCCATCTTCACGAAACAATTCCATCTTCGCTCCTCCTTTCCTGACGGATCTGCTCCGCCAGCATTTTCTTTGCCCGGTAGATCTGCGCCTCCACCGTCTTTTGGGGCCTGCCGCAGAGGGCTGCCGCCTCGGCGGCGGTGCGGCCCTCCAGCAGCATCAGGCGGCAGGGGGTGCGGTACGGCTCCCGCATCCCCAGGATCTTTTCGGTCAGGGTCTCCTCGCTCATGGCATCCAGCACCTGCTGCTCCGGGTCGGAGCCGGGCGGCGCGCCTTCCAGTGCAAGGATATCATCTCCCGGGGTGTTCACCCGGCGCACCCACGCGCTGCGCAGGTAGTCCTTGGCTTTGTTGGAAGCGATACGCGCCAGCCACTGCTTTTCGTACCCGGGCGGGCAGCGGTCAATGGCCCGCCATGCGGCCAGAAAAGTCTCCTGTGCCAGATCCTGGGCATCGCCCTCGTCCGGCACCAGCTGGTGGCAGACCGTGTAGACCAGCCCCTGATACTGCCGCACCAGCGCATTGAATTCCAGTGTTGTCAACGGTCCGCATCCCTCCTTTCCTGCCGCTCTGTAATTGAATACGAAACAGAGCGCGGTTTTCCTGCAAAAATTTTGAAAAATAAAAACGGATAATCCTCTCCGGCATTGCGCTGCTTGGCTCCCCTATCAGGGGCAACAACAACGACCGCCGCCAGTGGCGGAAACAGGGAGGAGTTGTTGGGGCCGCGGCCAGCAATCCACAAGTGCATTGCACGAAGTGGATGCTGGGAGCCGCAACCCGTCATTGGCGCAAAGCGCCTGAGAGGTTCTTCTTTTGCAATGCCTCAAGTTATGCTATACTGTTATTATACTATAAGAAGGAGGCAGTTTCCATGGGTGGAAGCACCAAACAGGCCCTGCTACAGGCGCTTTCGGCGGCAGAGGGAGCCTATATCTCAGGCCAGCAGCTGGCCGAAGCGCTGGGCGTAAGCCGCGCGGCTGTCCACAAGGCGGCACAGGCGCTTTCGGCCCAGGGATACGCGCTGGATTCCGCCCCGCGCCGGGGCTACCGGCTGGCAGGCGGTGACCCCTTCTGCGCCGAAGCGGTGGGCCCCTACCCCGCCCCCATTCACATCTACGACACACTGCAAAGCTCCAACCTGACAGCCAAGCAGCTGGCACTGGGCGGTGCACCCCACGGCACGCTGGTGCTCACGGCCCACCAGAAGGCGGGGCGCGGGCGGCTGGGGCGGCGGTTCGAAAGCCCTGCCGGGAAGGGGGTCTACCTCTCCCTCATCCTGCGGCCCACCCTTTCTGCCGCCGATGCCCAGAGCGCGACCATCAGTGCAGCGGTGGCCGTGGCCCGGGCTGTCAAGGCCCTGTGCGGGCTGGAACTGGGCATCAAATGGGTGAACGACCTTTACTATCAGGGCCGCAAGGTCTGCGGCATCCTGACCGAAGCCGGGACCGACATGGAGAGCGGCCAGCTGGAATGGCTGGTGGTGGGCATCGGCCTCAACCTGACCACCTCCCCTGCCGACTGGCCCGAGGAGCTGGCCCGCACGGCAGGCAGCCTTTACCCCGGCGGCCCCGCACCCGTGAGCCGGGCGGTGCTGGCCGGAGCCATTGCCCGGGAGCTGCTCTCCCTCTGCCCGGCCTTCGACTGTCTGGACGAATACCGGGTCCGCTGCTTTGTGCCGGGCCACTGGGTCACTGTCTGCACCGGGGCCGAGACCTATGCCGCAAAGGCCCTTTCCATTGACGATGCGGGCCGTCTGGTGGTGGAGCGCGAGGGCGGCAGGCAGATTGCCCTGCAGCACGGCGAGGTCAGCATCCGGCCGACAAGGACAGGGTGAGTCATTTTTCCGATTGTATTTTATCGATCAGATGTCTTTAACAGAAGTTTGCGCACTGCTGACCGTCATCATCGGTTTGCTGACGTTGATGGTCACCGTTGTCAAAGCCGCATTTGATGCTGGCCGGAAAATTTCTAACAAAGAACACGAAAAAAATTCCCAGTCAGGTGAAAGGATTCCTCATTTTTTGCATTATAGGAAGTAGAAGAGTATAAGCCCCCATACCACCCAGCCGGGAGACCGGCGCAAGGAAAGTGAGGAATCTCCTATGAAGAAACGACTACTCAGCCTGTTGGTGGCAATCAGTATGGTGCTGACGTTCCTGCCCGTGTCGGCATTGACCGCAGCAGCAGCGGAGGATAGCAGCAACGGCGAACTTAAAATCGGACAAGACTGTTATCCTGTTCTGAATAATATCCCTCACCAAACAGTCAACGAGCATGATATCTACACTGGTGATGGCTGGACTTACGATGCCGATGAAAATTGTAAAATTCTGACCCTGTGCCCCAGTGCGCCAACAAACTATGATTTTTTTGCCATACACACAGGGCACTCCATCACAACCGACTGTAACCTGGTAATTGGCGAAAATGCAACCGTTACGGATGGAAATTTTATAGCCTCTGTTACGAACAATGACACTATCAAAGGCGGCATTTTTAAGGATGCTGTTACAAACCATGGCACAATAATCGGTGGCCGTTTTTTCTCTTCGGTCACCAATGAATTGGATGGCATCATTGAAAATGGTCAGTTTGGTGATTGGGCTTCTTCGTACACCGTTACAAACAATGGCGGCACGATCAACGGCGGCACTTTCAAAGAGATGTCAAGCATTCGCAGTACCGGTTCCGTAGCATCAGGTTATACCCTCGCAGCAGAAACGCCGTCCGTTTTTTCTTCTGTTTCGGTCAATGGGTATCACAATTCATGCTATATCATCCCGAATCAGGCATCCGTTTCTGTTGATATAAGCTATCGTTTTGATGATACTATGTACGATCTTCCACCCCTTGATGTAACCATTGATGATGCACCGCCTACGCTTCTTTCCGACTGGTGTGGGAGTGATCTCAAGATTGAGTTCGAGGATATCCGCGGAGTTTATGAAGTCACCTTCACCGCACCGCTTACAAATGATGCAGATACAGTAACTATCCGCCCGCTGACCTGGCTGGTGATTGAGAAAAGCGGTTACCCTGCCGTGGCACAGGATAGGGGCGGCAACCGGGCAAATTATACCGGCGATGGTTGGAAGTTTGAAAACAACAGCCTGATTTTGGAGCCTACCGCCGAGAAAAGCTATGACTTTACCAGCCCCGACCTGAACCCCCATAGGGCGGCGGTGAACTGCCCGGTTACGGTGGACAGCAATGCCAGCATCACAAACGGCATTTTCCTGAAAGAAGTTACCGGCAGCGCCCTGAACGGCGTGTTCCTGAAAGTTCCCAATGGCTACGAGAACAGCGCCAAGAAAATTACCGTTTCTGATAACGGAAAAATCACTGCGCTGAAAATGAGCGGTGATACCACTGCGCTGGACAGCGCCGCCAATGAACTTTATGTGGTCGGCCAGCCCACCGGCACCCTGTATGTGACGCTGAGCAGCGGCAAGGTACGGGAAGTACAGTTGCCCCTTACGGCTGACCTTGAGCTGCAATTGAACGACCCGGCACCCAAACCCGAACCGGAACCGGAGACCTACACCCTGAAAGTGGTGGGCGGCAGCTTTACGACCGGCGGCAGTGATGCGCTGACCAGCGGCACCGTGCCGGTGGATGCAGAAGCAAAAGTGACCCTGAACCCGGATGCCGTGCCGGAGGGCATGGTGTTCGACCAGTGGACCATCAGTGAGGAAAGCCTGCTGGGCAACCCCAATGTGGCCTACAACGCCGAAAGCTTTACCATCCCGGCCAATGCGGTGGAAAACGGCAAGACCGTTACCGTGGAAGCCCAGTACCGGGAGGCCAGCATCGAAGATGACGGCCCCGGCATTCTGGAAACGGCTGCCATGATCGGCGTTGCCGGTACTGGCGCTGCCGTGCTGGGCTACACCGGCTACATGATCGGCACCGAGCTGTACCTGAATACCGTTCTGCCTGCCGGTGCGGCCATCCCCAACAACGCTGGGGAGCTGGCCCTGCTGCTGTGGGAAGCCGCCGGGACCCCGGCCCCCGCTGCTCTTCTCCCTGCCGATGCTGCCCCGGTCCAGCAGGCCCTTGCATGGGCCATCGAGAACCAGCTCCTCGCCCCGGATGCGTCTGCGGAGGATTCCGTCAGCCGCTGGGAGGTTATTCGGAGCTGGAATCAGCTGAAGGGGTAAGTGGCGAACCCTCTCAGTCAAAGCTTTCGGCTTTGCCAGCTCCCCCAAAGGGGGAGCCAAGGGCAATCCCAGATTTAGCAGCATCTGCCCTCTGTGATGTCTTGCCTCTCCCTTCGGGAGAGGTGGCATTGCGCAAGCAATGACGGAGAGGGTGAGGATGCTAACTAAACAGCGAACCCCCCGGTGCGATCTGCACTAGGAGGTTCGCTGTTATTGTTGCTTCAGGAAATATGTACCGCTTCCAGCACCCTGATGCCCTCCTGCTCCATCACGTCGCGCAGGGCCTCGAGGTAGCCGGGCTTGTCCACCTTGTTCTCAATGCAGCAGGTCAGCACGCCGTGCAGGCTGGTGACCTCCATTGCAAGGGACGCACCGTCCGGCAGCACCCAGGTCTGGAAATCGGTCAGGTACGCTTCCAGCTCCGGGCTGTGCGGCAGCAGCGGGCTGCCGATGTAGCTGACCCAGAAATCTGCCGGGAAGCCGCTGATGTACTCGCCCATCTGGAACACACGCTTCTTGATCTTGAGCGCGGCCTTCTGCCGGAACACCTGATACACCCAGCCCATCTGTTCGGCCATGCGGAACAGGCGGCGCTCCGGGGTCAGGCTTTCCCGGATCTCATGGTCGAGCCGCTTTGCAAAGCTGTGGAGCCGGGCCTGCGGTTCCAGCCGCAGGGACAGCTGAAAGGACGCAATGCAGTTGTACAGGGCATGCGGCACCCCCAGCGCCGCGCGGGTGTCGGCGGCATAGCTGTACACAAGGTCATTCTTTTCCAGATACCGCTGCGCTGCCTGGCAGGTCAGCCCCATGAGGGCGCTGAAGGGCTTCATGCCCTCCTTCTGCGCCAGATCCACAAGGCTCTGCCTGTCCAGCCGCAGCCGCTGAAAATGAGGCGTGCCCTCGTGGATCTGCAGCACGTCCTTCTGCATGTCGTTGGCCACCTGGCTCTCCGGGTAGCGGGCCAGCAGCTGTTCCACATCGTAGGGCGGGTCAGAGGCAAGGGCCTCACATACAAAACCGGCGTTGGAGCGCAGGTTGCAGTAGAGCTTGAGCAGCAGGGTGAAAAAGGGCGCGCTGCCCCGGCCATCGGCCAGGAAGTGGAACCAGTCCAGATAGACCGTGTTCCCCTCATAGCCCAGCGAGAAGAGATAATCGTTCGTCTCCTCGGGGATCTTTGGCTGGGTGCTGCCCTGCCGCACACGGCAGGGGGCAGTGTTGGGCTCCAGACGGGCCTCCCGCTTTTCCCACACCACATGGCAGAAATAATACTCTGCCAGCGGGCGGGCCGCATCCAGTGCCTGCTGCAGAAGAGCCGGGTCAACGGCCTCCTTCAGCGTGGCCTGATAGCGGCAGAGGACCTGATTTTCACGGTAGTAGTAGACGATGCCCTGAAACACCGCACGCTGCTCTGCATTCATCCGGAATTTACCCCGCGTTCTCGGCCAGATAATCGGCCAGATCGCCGATGGTCACAAAGTTGCGCAGCTCCTTTTCGGGGATGCGCAGACCAAAGGTCTCTTCCAGATCGGCCACGATGGTCAGGATCTCCATAGAGGACAGATCCAGATCATCCATCATCACGCTGTTTTCGTTGACATCCTCGGGCGAGATCTCTGCCACATCCTCCAGAATTGCCAGGATCTGAGACATGATTTCTGCTCTTTCCATCAAAAAATCTTCCTTTCCGTGAGGGATTTTTATCGCCTGCAAGGGCGCAGTTTCAGTATGCCACGCGCCGGGCCGGTTTAGCCAGCCGGCGGGGCATTCCTGTGTTTTATAATACCTGTTTTATGGAGGAAATGCAACACACAGGCCGCGCGGTTTTGCGCTTTTTTTACAATTTCCGCGCTTACCTGCGCAGCAGCTTGCCCATGGCGTTGCGGGGCAGGGGTTCGGCGCTGAACTCCACTGCCGTGATCCGCTGGTACAGCGGCAGGGTACGGTTCAACCCGGTGATAAAGGCCCGGACCTCCGCCTGCTTTTCCTCGGCACAGCAGATCAGCGCACCGATTTTTTTGCCCATCTCTTTGACCACGCACTCCTGCACCTCAGGGCAGGCGTTGAGCTTTCTTTCCAGCTCCTCGGGACTGACGTTCTCGCCGGTGCCCAGAATGATCAGGTTCTTCTTCCGGCCCACCATGTAGTAATAGCCGTCCTCGTCCTCACGGGCCAGGTCGCCGGTGTGGAGCCAGCCGTCTTTGTCGATGATCTCGGCGGTGGCTTCGGGGTCCTTATAGTAGCCCAGCATCACACAGCCGCCCCGGATGCAGATCTCGCCGCTCTCATCCAGCTTGTACTCACAGTGGCCGTCCGGCTTGCCCAGCGCCCGGATATGGGGCTCTGTCTGGGCGTAGTTCACCAGACCATCGCCGCAGGTCTCGGTCATGCCGTAGCACTGGGTGATGTACATGCCGTTTTCCACCAGACCCAGCAGCATCTCGCTGTCGAACATGGCAGAGCTGCCGCAGGGGTTCCACAGGCCGTTCAGCTTATCGGCGCGGCCGCGCTTGACATCCTTGTAGATGCTCTCCATCAGCACCGGGGCTACGGCAATGGAATCGCTGTGCATCAGGCCCAGATCCCGGTAGAAATTCCGCAGGTCACTGCAAAGGTTCAGGGCCCAGCCCTTGAAGGGCCAGGAGAACAGGCAGATAAAGGTGCCCAGATGGAACAGGGGCAGGATGGCAAAGTTGCTCAGGACATCGTTTTTGTCCTCGGGCAGCTGCCGGTGCTTGAAGTCCAGCAAGTGGTCGCCCATGGCAACGTGCATCTGCATCACGGTAAAGAAGTTCCGCTCCGCCAGCATCACGGCCTTGCTGCGGCCGGTGGTGCCGGAGGTGAACAGCATGACCATCAGGGCATTGGGGTCGATCTTCTTTTCCAGCCCGCCGGGCGCGGTGTCCTTCCAGACATCCATCGGCCGCAGGCGTTCCCCATACGCAGCCTCCAGCTGGTCACGGCAGCCATAGTCCACCCCATCGTTCAGGATGAGGGCAGGCTCTGCCAGCTCCAGCTCCCAGCTCAGCTCATCCCAGGTCTTTTTCTGGTTCATCGTTACCAGAACAGCCCCGGCCAGCACAGCGCCAAAGGTATTCACGCCGTACTCATAGCAGTTCCGGCTCAGCAGGACCACCCGCTTGCCCTCCACCTCCGGGATGTTCCGGGCAAACCAGGCAGCAGCGCGGCGGATGTCCTGTGCATACTCGGCATAGGTCTTTTCCTTCACGGTGCCGGTGGCATCCTCTACCCAGCGGAAGGCCACCCGCCCGGGGAATTCCTGTTCCATTGTCCGGGTGACAAGATCATAGACATTGTTTACCATGGTCTGCTCCTTTTTCTCCCGTTTGGTTTTACCTGCGCAGCAGCTTGCCCAGCGCGTTGCGGGGCAGGGGCTCGGCGCTGCATTCTACAACGGAGATGCGCTTGTACATGGGCAGGGTGCGGTTCAGCTCGGTGACAAAAGCCTTCACCTGCTGCTGCTTGTCATCCTCACAGCAGACCACGGTGCCGATTTTCTTGCCCATCTCCTTGACGATGCACTCCTTGATGGCATCGCACTTGCCCAGCAGCTTTTCCAGCTCCTCGGGGCTGACGTTCTCGCCGCTGTCCAGAATGATGAGGTTCTTCTTGCGGCCGGTCATATAGTAGTAGCCTTCCTCGTCCACGCGGGCCAGGTCGCCGGTGTGGAGCCAGCCGTCCTTGTCGATGGTCTCGGCAGTGGCCTCGGGGTCCTTATAGTAGCCCAGCATCACGCAGCCGCCGCGGACACAGATCTCGCCGGTCTCGTCCATCTTGACCTCACAGAAGCCGTCCGGCTTGCCCAGGGCACGCAGGTGGTCACCCTCCTGGGTCACGTTCAGCAGGCCATAGCCGGCCAGCTCGGTCATGGAGTAGCACTGATTGATGTAGAAGCCATTCTTCACCAGATCGCTCAGAATGGCGGGATCAAGGATGGCAGAGCTGCAGCTCAGGTTCCACAGCCCGTTCAGGCGGTCGGCATGGCCGCGCTTGACCTCGTTGCAGGTCATCTCCACCAGCACCGGCGGGGTAGACATGGCATCGCTGTGCATCAGGCTCATATCCCGGCGCAGGTCGCGGGCATCACAGCAGAGATTCAAGGTCCAGCCCTGTATGCCATAGACAAAGTAGCAGATGAAACCGGCCAGATGGAACATGGGCACCAGCGTAAAGTGGCTGAAGGTCTGGTCGAGGTACTGGGGTACCAGCCGCTCCTCATAATCAAGGACGGACTTCAGGCCATCGATGTACATCTGGCAGGCGGTGAAGTAGTTCTTCTCGCTCAGCATCACGCCCTTGCTGCGGCCGGTGGTGCCGGAAGTGAACATCAGCATCAGCAGACCCTCGTGGTCGATGCGGTTGACCATCTCAGCCTCAGGGGCAGCGGTCCAGGCATCCATGGGGCGGAGCCGAGCGCCGTAAAGTGCTTCCAGCTGGGCGCGGTAGCCGTAATCGATGCCGTCATTGAAGATGAGATCCGGCTCCACCATGCCCAGCTCATGCTCCAGCTCGGCCCAGGTCTTGCCCTGGTTCAGGGTCACGATGACAGCGCCTGCCATCATGGTGCCGAAAACGACCGCGCCGTACTCATAGTTGGTGCGGCTCAGGATAACGATCTTCTTGCCCTTGGGCTCGCCCAGCTCCTGCTGCAGGTAGCCGGTCGCTTTGCGGATATCCTGCACATACTGAGCGTAGGTCTTTTCCACCACCGTGTCCTTGCCCTCCACATAGCGGAACGCCACACGGTCAGCATACTTATTCTGCATCGCAGAGATCATATCAAAAACGGTCATCGGCATATTTGCCACGGTCACAACTTCGTTACAAGCCTTGTTTGCCATTATTTTACACTCCCTGTTTATTTTTGTTAAATTATTTCCTTTTGTTTCCGCCAAATGGAATCTTCTGGGCACTCTAGCCTAGAGTATACCGCATAGAAGGCTCAAATGCAAGATTTAATTGCACAAATATGCAACTTAAGCTTGCAGTCAATCTGTGCACCCGGATGTAAATCCTGCCTTTTGTTGCGGGCAGGCCGTGAGTGTGGTACACTTTTCCCGGTATCCGCCTACCGTGCTTTCTCCCTGCGTTTGATTGACAGCAAGGGCAAAAAGCATTATACTTATTATAAATATCTCTAATTTTTAACATGATGCGCCAAAAATCCGGCAATTCTGCCATCCCGGGGCGGGGTGCGGCGCAGAGGAGGACCTTTTTATGGAGGGAACCAAACGCCGTGCCGCAAATTCGCTGGGCATGTTCGATCTGCTCAAGGGTGTCGGCATGCTGACCATCGTCTTTGCCCACACCGGTGAGCTTTACCCCATGGGCGATGCCAGCCACATCAACCCGCTGACCTTTTGCATGTTCGCCTACCGCGAATCCCTGATGGCGGCCTTTTACATTGCCAGCGGCTACGGCTTCCGCAAGCGCTCCATCGGCAAGTGCATCGACCAGCAGTTCAAAACGCTGCTCAAGCCTTACATCTATACCGGCATTGCCACCACCGTGTTCCATTTTATCATCCATTACAGCCTGTTCGGCAGCCTGCACAACGCCACCTACGAGACCTACAAGGTGCTGGGCGGCTTTGCACTGGGCCTGCCCCACACGGCCACCTATTTCGGCCAGCTGTTCTTCTCCTGCGGCCCCATGTGGTATCTGCTCTCGCTGATGATCGCATGGGTCCTGCTGGATCTCATCCTGAATATCTTCCCGGAGCAGTACATAAACTGGGCGGTGCTGGGTACCATGCTGTTAGGCTGGGGCATCTGCATCACCTGGGAGGCTCCTTTTTGCATCGGCCAGGGCATGGTCACCGTTCCGGCTCTGTATGTGGGTTACCTTGCCAAGAAGTATAAGTTCTTTGAACAGCCTCTCTCGCCCCGTCTGCGCGGCGGGATGATCGCGGCAGCGCTGGCTGTGGCCGCACTGGTGCTTCTTACCAAGAGCACTGACTGCGTCTCGATGGCCGAGTGGACCTTCGGCCCCGTGAGCATCCTGCTGGATGCCGTAACGGGCCTGGGCATCCTTTCCATCATCATCTGGTTCCAGCGCAGGGTGGAGAACGTTGTCACCCACGCCATTCAGGCCATTGGCCGCCGTTCGCTGTTCATCTTCTGCGTCCACACCGTGGAGCTCACGGCCATTCCCTGGTACCTGATGCCCCAGAAGTTTGCGGCTCACCCGGTGCTGGGCATGGTGCTGCAGTTCACCCTTTCGCTGGGCTCCACCCTGCTCATCTGCGAGCTGCTGGTGCGCCGCCGGGACCTGAAGTTCTGGCTCACCTCCCGCCGGGAGCAGAAGGCGGCGGAAGCGCCCCGCCGGCGCAGCACCCGCACCGAAACGCCTGAGCGTCATTTTGCGGCAAAACACTGATTTTTTGCAGAGGGTGCACCCTCTGCTGAAGTGAAATAATATTATGAGGAGAATCCGGTTATGAACAACGCAGCTCCTGAGAACACTGCGGCTCTGCAGGAAAAGATCGCCGAGCTGGAACAGCAGCTCAAGCTTTCGGACGAAGGTGCTTCCCATCTGGCAGAGCGCTGCCTTTCCCTGGAACAGAAAGTGCAGTCCTACCTTGCGGCACACCCCCAGCGCGAGATGCATACTGACTCGCCCACTCTGCTGCAGCCGCTGCTCTATTATGATGCAGGCTTCGGCTTTTCGGAAAAGGACACCCTGACCGCGCCCGACTGCACCACCGACGAGATAACCGGTGCTGTGACCGCGACCTTTGAGCTGCCGGTGGCCGTGCAGGCCCTGCGGTTCGACCCGGGTGAGCTGCCCTGCTGCATCACCAACCTGATCTTTTCAGACGACCGCATCATCTGCGTGCCCACCAACGGCCTGAACCTTTCCGGTGGAAGCACCCTGTTCCTGGGCGATGACCCCAATTACCGGCTGGAGGGCACCACCCACTACCCCGCCGGGATGAAGCTGGTGGTGAGCTATGGTTACTTCCCGCTGGAGACCCTGACGGACGAGCCTTTGTTCTGCGCCGTGCTGCAGGGCGTGCAGCAGCTCCAGCTGCGCAAGGACAGCGAAAAGCAGCATATCCAGCAGCTGGAGCAGAATGCCGCGGCCCAGCAGCAGATGGTGGCCGCCCTGCAGCAGGAGATCGCACAGCTGCACCAGAAAAACGCCGATCTGCAGGCCCGGAGCACTGCCTACGAGACCTCGCTGGAAAGCGTGTTTTCCAGTAAAAGCTGGAAGCTCACTGCTCCCATCCGCAGCCTGATGCGCCTGTTCCACCGTGGAAACTGAGAAGCGGAACGGAGGAACAGCCATGTATAACAATTACACCCCCCTGCAGCAGCGTCAGCTGGCCCTGCAGGAGTACAGCAACACCCAGAGCACCTATCTGCTGGTCTGCGCACCGGCCCGCAGCACGGCCCTGAAAGCCACCCTGACCGACCAGCTCCACCGCAAGTTCCGGCTGGTGGAGCGGCTGGGCGGGGAACTGACCGCAAGCGTGGACGGCGTGCTTCTGGCCGCCGAGGACGTGGAGCTGATGTCCACCGCCCTGATGTTCTTTGCCAAAGCCCTGCAGGATGGTGCGGATTACGCCGTATGCAACGCTGTGTTCGGCTTTGGCGGGGCGACTGCCCTCTATCAGAGCCAGCCGCTGCAGGCGCAGAACCGCTGCGCCGTGGTCAGCCGCACCCTGTTGGAGCGCTGCCGCGCCGCCGCCCATGACCCCGAAAATGTGCCCGAGCTGCTGGCGCTGGCCGCGCAGCTCTGCACTAAGCCCACTCTCATTCCGCAGGCCCTGCTCCACTACGAGCGCGGCATCTGCGCCGAGGATGCGTTTTCGGCCCACGGCAAACGTGCCTTTATTATGAGCCATGTGCTGGATATGACCGGCGCGCCCATCGTGCTGGTGAGTGCCGTGCCGGTGCTGCGCAGCATGGGGTATGAGGTACTTGTGCTGGGCCCCAGTGATGGCGGCTCCCTGCATCTCTTCCTGGATGCCGGGGCCTCGGTCATCACCCGGTCGTCCTGCCGCAATGTCTCCGATGCCTGGGGCATGGCTCTCTGTGCCGACTTCGTCATCGCCAACACGGTGGTCATGGCCCGGGCTGTCCGTGCCCTGAGCGGCACCGCCGTGCCGGTGCTGTGGTGGCTCCACGATGCCTTTGCAGGCTATCCCCACATTGCCCACCAGATCCCCACCCAGCTGGGAGAGAATGTCCGGGTCTACTCGGTGGGCAGCCACGCCGCCAACGCCATGCACGCCGTGCGGCCCGAGTTCGAGATCCGGCCGCTCATCTACGGCCTGCCCGATTACGCGGCAGAGAACTTTGTCCGCACCGATCTGGGCTACAACCGCGGCCGCCCGCTGTTTGCCACGGTGGGCTCCTTTGAGCGCCGTAAGGGCCACGACATCTTCTGCAAGGCCATCCGCCTGCTGCCGCCCGAGGTACGGGAGAAGGCATCCTTCCTCTTTGTGGGCCAGGCCGCTGACAAGGAGATGATGGACTCCGTCCGCGCCCTGACCGCAGACTACCCGGAAAACGTGTACTACTGCAAGCGGCTCACCCGTGACGAGATCAAGAGCCTGATGGAGCAGTGCACCGGTTTGGTCTGCGCTTCCCGCGATGATCCCATGCCCACCTTTGTCACCGAGGGTCTGATCTTCGGCAAGCCGTCCATCGTATCGGAGCACACCGGCACCGCCGGGCTCATCTCCGAGGGGCGGAACGGCTTCGTTTACCACAACGACGACCCGCAGCAGCTGGCTGTCCTGCTGGAGCACGCCATTGAACACCCGGAAGAGCTGGCCTCCATGCGGACAGAATGCCGTAAAATGTACGAGCAGTATTATTCCAAGGAGGCTTTTGAGCAGACGCTCCGGGCTGCTGTGGAAGATCTGACAGCGAAAAAGTAACACAAAACCTCTCTGTCATTGCTTCGCAATGCCACTTCTCCTCATAGGAGCAACAGCAGCAACCGCCGCCAGTGGCGGATAAAGGGCGTTGCTGTTGGGGCCGCGGCCAGCAAG
>ERZ506887.901-NODE-901-length-16400-cov-3.949954_pt1 | contig 16400 bp, 15 predicted proteins | sample MGYA00512905_ERZ506887 | MGnify/ENA metagenome assembly ERZ506887 | reverse complement strand
GGGTCGGGCAGGGCGGCGACCTGCCGCATGCCGTCCGCCATGGCGGCGATGCGCGCCTGCGTCAGCCGCAGCCGGTCGAGCATCACGTCGGAGATGGTGCCCTTCGCCGCCTGCACGTCCGCCTCGTTCGCGGCGAGGATGACGTCTGTTTCGCGGACGATGGCGTCCGCCATGCGCAAAATGGCCGCGTTCTTTTCTTCGCTGCCCAGCCAGGCCAGGGCCGGGGCGGCGGCCTTCGCGGCCAGCAGCAGTTCGTGCGTTGTCATGCGTCTGCCTTCTTTCCTGTAAATCTGGTGCCGATGGCGCGGCCGTCGAGCAGTGCGTACAGCTGCTCCACATCCGCCCCGTTGGCGATGATCATATCCGTGCCCGCCTTCGTGACGATCTGTGCGGCGGAGAGCTTCGTCTTCATTCCGCCGGTCCCGAGCTCGGAGCCCTTGCCCTCGGCCAGGCGGAGGATGTCGTCCGTGATCTCCGGCACGACGTCGATGCGCTGCGCGTCCGGATTTTTGTGCGGGTCGGCGGTATAGAGCCCGTCGATGTCCGAGAGCAGGACCAGCAGATCCGCCCGGACGCTCGTGGCCACGATGGCCGAGAGCGTATCGTTGTCGCCGATGCCGAACTCCTCGGTGGAGATGGTGTCGTTCTCGTTGATGACCGGCAGCGCGCCGAGCTCTAAAAGCCGCGCGAGCGTGTTGTGGAAGTTCTGCTTGCGCACGCCGCCCTCTTCGATATCCGGTGCGGTGATGAGCAGCTGTGCCACGGTGTGGTTATACTCGGTGAAGAGCTTGTCGTAAATGTACATCAACTCGCACTGGCCGACAGCGGCGGAGGCCTGCTTCGTCGGCACGTCTTTCGGCCGTTCGCTCAGGTTGAGCTTGCCAAAGCCCATGGCGATGGCGCCAGAGGAGACGAGGATGATCTCGTGTCCCATATTTTTAAGGTCGCTTAAAACCTTGCACAGCTTTTCCATACGCTGGATGTTCAGCCGCCCCGTGGGGTGTGCCAGCGTGGATGTGCCGACCTTGACGACAATTCTCATATCGTGATCCCTCCGATCAAAGCGGGCGCGCGATGCGCGCGGACGCTGGAATTTGCCCATTATTATACCGCGCCGATTTGCATTTTGCACTCTTTTTTTGCAAATTTTGCGCCGTAATGACACAGTAAAGTGAAAAAGCACAGGCGCGCGAAAGCGCGCCTGTGCTTTTTTGTGAGATTCTGCTTAAAACGGCTTTTTCGCGACCTCTAAGATCACGTCGAGCATGCCTTGGATCTGCGGGGTGATGACCTTGTTGCGGTGATAAAGCACCTGCCGCCACTGGCTCATCTGACAGTCGGCCACAGGGATGATGGCAAGGTTGCCCTTGTGAATGCTCATCTTCGCCGTGTAGCGCGGCAGCACGGAGAGATACTCTGGATTCTCGCGGATGAGCTTGAGCGCGAGCGTGTCGCTCTCGAGCTCCAAAAACGGCTCGACACTTAGATCCTGACGGGCAAGCTCGCGGTCGAACTGGTCGCGGTAGGGGTTGCCGTGGTTCATCAGGATGAACGGGTGCGACACAAGGTCGGCAAGGTGCACATCATCGCGGGCAGAGAGCGGGTTTTCCGTGTTCGTCACGATGACGACGTCCTCCTGCGCTTCAAAGACTTTGACAAACTGCGTGTCGAAGATCTGCTCATCGAGCGTGTAGATGATGTCGAGCTCATTCTTGACGAGCATTTCGGTGATGGAGGCGATATTGCCCGCGTGCAGGCTGATCTGCACGTGCGGAAAACGCTCGTGGTAGAGCGGCACGATGTTAGAGAACGAGGCGGTGAGCAGCGAATTGAGCGTGCCGACGCGCACGGTGCCGCTCAGCTCGGAATCCGACGAGGCAAAGGCGCTGGCACGCGCGATGGCGCTCACCACGTCGCGCGCGTAGGAGACAAAGTCCTTGCCGTACTGCGTGATGGAGACCGTTTTGCCGATGCGGTCAAAGAGCTGCACGCCCAGCTCACGCTCGAGCTGCTGGATCTGCACCGTGACGGCGGACTGGGAATAGTCCAGCGCCTCGGCAGCCTTGGAGAAGCTGTTGAGCTCGGTGACCTTCAGAAATGTGACAAGATTGCGGATCTCCATGTGCGTGTATCTCCGATTTCAAAAAATTTAAATGATTCTTCAAATATACTAATAAAAAGAATGAATGTTGTCAAGACCATTCCGAAAAGAAAAAAGGGCGTCTGCCCTTTTTTCTTACTGCTTGGAGGAGAGATAGTAGTCGCTCTCGCCGGGATGGTAGAACGGACAGGCAGGGTAGTCCCCGCGCAGGAATTGGGCCATTTCGTCCTCGTCCAGCTCGGCGCCCTGTTCGCAGGTGTAGCAGTCGTACTCCTCGTCGTAGACGTAGTTCATGCAGTCCTCGCAGCGGCTCTGCTTCGCCATCGCGCGCCCTCCTCAGTCCTTGTACTCGATGTGCAGCAGCTCGTGCGCGCGGTCGGCTAGACCGTTTGCGTACATCGCGTCGATGACCGGGTTGCGCTCGCTGCGCTTGAACATCGCGCTGCGGTCGATCTCGTACAGGCCGTGGGCGCGCTTGAGCTTGGTGCTCATCAGCGCGTAGGGCTGGCCCGCGCCGCCGACGCAGCCGGTGCGGCAGGACATGACCTCGACCAGATCGACCTCGACCTCGCCGTTTTCGATTTGATCGAGCAGCTTTGCCGCGTTGGCAAGGCCGTGGGCCAGGGCGACGCGCACGTCGCGACCGTTAACGGGGATGGTCACAAAGCGGACGGCCTCCGTGCCGCGAAGACCGCTGTGCTCGAGCATGCGCAGGACGTTTTTGCTCTTGTCGGGCAGGCAGCAGCGGAGCACCGCCTCCGCCACGCCGCCGGAGGTGCCGAAGATCTCGGCCGCGCCGCTGCCCATGCCGAACGGCAGGTCGGGCGACTCCTTTTCGAGCATCTGGAAGCGGATGCCGGATTCCTTGATCATCTTGATGACCTCCTGCGTGGTCAGCACGAGGTCGACGTTCGGTACGCCGTCGCGGCGGAATTCCTCGCGTCCGGCCTCCATTTTCTTGGCTGTGCAGGGCATGATGGCGATATGGAAGGTCGTGCGGCCGTCGGCGGCGTCCTTTTCGCGGTACTTGTCCTTTAAGACCGTTGCGAACATTTGCATAGGCGAGAGTGCGGAGGACAGGTTCTTGATGAACTGCGGGCGCTCCTGCTCCACATAGCGCACCCAGGACGGGCAGCAGGATGTCATCAGCGGGAGATTTTCGCCCGTTTCCAGACGGCGGAGGAATTCCTTCGATTCCTCGCGCACCGTGAGGTCCGCGCCGAAGATCGTATCGTAAATTTCGTCCGCACCCATGATCTTGAGTGCCGTGACGAGCTTGTCGAGCACATTTTCGCCCGCGGGCAGACCATAGGCCTCACCGATGGCGACGCGCACGGCGGGCGCGATCTGGATGACGACACGCTTTTGCGGGTCGTGCAGGGCACGCCACGCCGCGCCGATGTCGTTTTTGACGGTGATGGCGCCGGTCGTGCACACGGCGGCGCACTGGCCGCAGCTGACGCAGTGCGTGGTCGAGATGGGCTGGTCGTCGCCCGCCTCAATGTGCAGCCCTGGGCCGCGGCCTGCAAAGTGCAGGATGCTCATGCCCTGAACCTCTTTGCACACGCGCACGCAGTCGCCGCAGAGAATGCATTTGTTGAGGTCGAATGTGACCGCAGGGCTTGAAAAGTCCATCGGTACATGCTCGCGCGTATCCTTGAAGTGAACGTGATGGATGCCGAAGCGCACGGCCATCTCCTGCAGACGGCAGGAGCGGTTTTTTTCGCAGGCGGTGCAGTCGCGGCAGTGCGAGGCAAGCATCAGCTCCAGTATCATGCGGCGGTATTTGAGAAGGCGCGATGTGTTGGTGCGGATGCGCATGCCGTTTTTCGGCTTGGTCGTGCAGGCGGCGTCGATCTTGCCGGTGTCCAGATCCTCGACCATACACATGCGGCACGCGCCGTAAACGGAAAGGTCGGAGTGGAAGCAGAAGTTCGGCATTTCCACGCCCGCCTTGCGGCAGACATCCATGATCGTGGGCTCGTCGTCGAACTCCACGCGGATGTTGTCGACATACATGATACCCTTAGCCATCGATCTCCACCTCCTGGATCGCATCAAAGGGGCAGGCCTCGATGCAGGTATAGCATTTGACGCATTTTTTCGGATCGATCACGAACGGCGACTTGATGACGCCCGTGATGGCCTCGGCGTGGCAGGAACGCGAGCACTTGCTGCATCCGCGGCAGATGCTCGGGTCGATCTCGAGGCGGATGCGGTTATAGGGAAGTCCACCCGGCTCGATCGGCTCGCGGTCAAGCTCGCAGAGCGCGCAGTCCCCGCGCAGGTGATCCTTGAATTCCTCGGGAAAGTATTTGATGGCCGTCTCCAGCGTGTGGTAGGAATTGCGGCCCAGATTGCAGAACGCCGTGACTGAGATCATCTCGCCAAGGTCGGTGAGCATATGAAAGTCCGACTCGCTGAGGCGGTAGTCCCGCATGGCCCAGAGCAGCTCGTTCATGCGCTTTGTGCCCTCGCGGCAGGGAACGCACTTGCCGCAGAACTCTGTCTGCGTGTACTGCATAAAGCGACACGCGACATCGACCATGCAGCGGTCCTCGTCGAGCACCGTGATGACGCTGTCGCCGCGGCGCACGCCGTAGGGCTTGAGCTTTTGAAAGTGCAGGGGCAGATCGAGATGCTCCTCGACGAGAAGGCCGCCGCTCGGGCCGCCGATCTGCACCGCCTTAAACTTTTTCCCATTCGGAATGCCGCCGCCGATCCCGTAGATCGCCTCTCGGATGGTGGTCGCCTCCTCGGGAATGTCTACATAGCCGGGGTTGGCGATGTCACCCTTGAGTAAAAAAATTCTTGCCATTTCTCTCTCCGTGTTTCGTTTTTTAAATTTCAAAAATCTAATAAAATATATAGCACGAAAAACTCTAACACTGCGCCTTAAAATTGTAAAGGGATGCACTGATAAATTATTTGAATAGGAGAGCGGGCTATAAGCAAAAGACGGAGGAGACCGCCTATAATAAGGCGGTCTCCTCCGTTTCTTCTTCATCCAAAAGCTGCATGATCGACACTTCGAACGCCGTGCGTTCCTCACTGCCGCTTTCGAGCAGCTTGGTGTAGGTCCGGCTCTGCACGCGGCCCTCAAGCGCCAATCGCTCGCCGACGTCCATGCCCGCGATCTGCACGGCGGTCTGTCCCCAGGCGATGCAGGGTAAGTAGTCCGCGCGCCCGTAGTGGCGGTTGACTGCCAGAATGACATCGCAAATGCTGCGGCCGAGCGGCGTGCGCCGCAGCACGGGCTTTTTGCACAGCGCGCCCGAAAGCAGGATGCGGTTAAAGTACGAGCCGTCGCCCGGCTCGATGCTCTGGGCGAACACGGTGATGACGAGCCGGCTGCCCTGCCCGCTCTTGTTGTTAAACGAGCGCAGCTGCCCGACGATGCGAAGGCTCTGTCCCTCATCCACAGGGCAGACGCGCAGCAGTGCCTCGCTCGCCACGATGACGGGCATGTCGTTCTGGCCTGACAGGCGCTCGACCCGCAGGGAAAATTTGTCGAACCGGCGGGTATGGTTCTCGTGCGAAAAGACGGGCTCGCCTGCGGCGACGCCCCACAGCTCCACATAGTTCTGGTTGCGCTCCATATCGTACACCTCAGCACAGTTTTGTTGGTGTATCCTATGAAAAAGAACGTGGAGATATGCCGTGCCGAGCACGAGGACAAGAAGAAAGAGCCGTCTTTCGACGGCTCTTTCTTTTTGTCATTCGCGTGAGCGATAAATTACATCTTGGAGATGATCTCGACCAACTCTTCGCCGATGCGGCCCTGAGCCTCGACGGTCGCGGAGCCGATGTGCGGCGTGCAGGAGACCATCGGGTGGGAGTAGAGCGCGACGTTGGTCGCGGGCTCGTCGGCATAGACGTCCAGACCGGCGGCGCGGACCTTGCCGCTGTTGAGCGCGTCAAGAAGCGCAGCCTCGTCGACGTTGGTGCCGCGGGAGGTGTTGATGATGACGACGCCGTCCTTCATCTTGGCGATGCGCTCAGCGTTGATGAGAGCGCCGCCGTCGACAGCGGGAGCGTGGACGGAGATGAAGTCGGACTTGGCGAGCAGTTCGTCCATCTCAACATAGGGGATGCCGAGCTCTTCCTCGATGCCGGGGATGTGGAAGATATCGAACGCGATGACGTTCATGCCGATGGCCTTGGCCATCTTGCCGAGCTTCTGTCCGATGCGGCCGAAGCCGACGATACCGAGCGTCTTGCCGGTCAGCTCGATGCCCTTGCCGTAGGCCTTCTTCTCCCACTTGCCCTCGCGCATGGAGTGGCCGGCGATGGAGATGTAACGGGCGCAGGAGAACATGTGGGCCATAGCGAGCTCAGCAACGGACTCGGAGGGGGACTTCGGGGTGTTCTTCACCTCGATGCCGTTGTCCTTGGCGTACTGCACGTCGATGTTGTCGAGGCCGACACCGGCGCGGATGACGCACTTGAAGCGGCTGCCCTTGGCCTCGTCGATCTGCTTGGCGCGCAGCTTGGTCTTGGAGCGAATGATGGCGACATCAAAGTCGCGCAGGGCCTTACCAAGCTCGTCGGGCTCGTAGAACTGCTCAACGAGCTCGTGACCCATCGCGCGAACCTTCTCGATCGCGCCCTTATCCATACCGTCGGTAACAAGAATACGCATTTTAACTTTCTCCTTGTAAATATTTTAATCGTTGACCCAGCCGCTCTTTAAGCGGCGGCACCGGTGAACGCTTCACCGGTGAGGGAGTATCTAAAAGGGGGATGTGATCCCCCTTTTAAAAAGCAATTACTTGGTGTGCTCGGCCTCAAACTTCTTCAGGAATTCGACGAGAGCCTGAGCGCCCTCGATGGGCATGGCGTTGTAAACGCTGGCGCGCAGACCGCCGACGCTCTTGTGGCCCTTGAGGTTATCGTAACCGGCAGCCTTGGTAGCGGCGACGACTTCGGCGTCGAGCTCGGCAGAATCGGTGACGAAGGGAATGTTCATGAGGGAACGGAACTCGGGCTCAACCGTGCCGTGGAACATCTTGGAGGAATCCAGGAAGTCATAGATGACCTTGGCCTTCTCGATGTTGCGCTGATGCATGACCTCGAGACCGCCGATGCTCTTGAGGTACTTGAACACCTTGCCGCAGCAGTAAATCGCCCAGCAGTTCGGGGTGTTGTACATGGAGCCTGCGCCCGCGTGCGTGCTGTACTGCAGGTAGATGGGCAGATCCGTCAGATCGTCGCGGATGAGGTCCTCACGGATGATGCAGACAACCATGCCGGCCGGGCCGACGTTCTTCTGCACGCCCGCGTAGATCATGCCGTAGTCGGAGACGTTGCAGGGCTTGCTGAGGAACATGGAGGACTGGTCGGACACCAGCACGTGGCCCTTGGTGTTGGGCAGCTTGTTCCAGGTCACGCCGTGGATGGTCTCGTTCTCGCAGATGTAGACGTAGTCGGTATCCTCGGGGATGTCCAGATCGGAGCAGTCGGGGATATAGCTGTAATTCTTATCCTTGGAGGAGGCGGCTACGATGACCTCGCCGTACTTCTTGGCCTCGGCGATGGCCTTCTTGGACCATGCGCCGGTCTCGATGTACACGGCCTTGCCGTTCTTCATCAGGTTCCACGCCACAGCGGCGAACTGCAGGGTAGCGCCGCCCTGGATGAACAGCACCTTGTAGTTGTCGGGGATGTTCATCAGCTCGCGCAGATCGGCCTCGGCCTCGTCGATGATCTGCTGGAACACCTTGGAGCGGTGGCTCATCTCCATGACGCACATGCCGCTGCCGCGGTAGTTCATCATCTCGTCGCGGATCTCCTCCAGCACGGGCTCCGGCATCATGGCGGGACCGGCGGAGAAATTAAAAGTACGACCGTATTTCATGTGGTTTTCCTCCTATTTGTATATTGTTGGGTCTTCCTTGTGCCTTTTGCGTTTGGTAATATATAGTATACGGCATCACCGCGGCATAATCAACAGGGAAAATGAAAAAAAGTCAGATAAACTGAAAATTTTTCAGCCCTGCTGAAAGTTTATCCGACAGGGTTTGACACACTCCCGCATAGATGGTAGAATAATCGTCTGCAAAGAGAACGTTACAGGAGGCGGCACGGCCATGGAGAAGGTAAAGGAGCGCATCACACACTACAGTCTGTACGTCACTGCCCTGCTGAAATGGCTGGCGGTGGGCGCACTGGTGGGCGGCGTGGGCGGCTTCGTGGGCGCGCTGTTCCACCTGGGCGTCGACTGTGCCACCAACGTCCGCCTGGCCCACCCTTGGATTTTGTACCTGCTGCCCCTGGGCGGCGTGGTCATCGCCCTGCTGTACAGGCTGTGCCGGCTGGAGGGCGCGGGCACCAACGCCGTCATCGAGTCCGTCCACTTCGGCAAAAAAATACCCACCCTTCTGGTGCCGCTGATCTTCGTCTCCACGGTCATCACCCACCTGTGCGGCGGCAGCGCCGGCCGTGAGGGCGCGGCGCTCCAGATCGGCGGCGGCATCGGTTACCGCACCGGCACGCTGCTGCGCCTGGGGGAGAAGGACCTGCCCCTGGCCACCCTCTGCGGCATGGCGGGCGTGTTCTCCGCCCTCTTCGGCACACCCCTGACGGCCACCATCTTCGCTCTGGAGGTCATCAGCGTGGGCGTGCTGTACTACGCCGGGCTGCTGCCCTGTATCACCGCCTCTCTGACCGGCTACTACATCGCTCTCCTCATGGGCGTGGAGCCCACCCGCTTCACCGTGGCCATGCCGGCGCTGGCCTGGCCCACTCTGGGCCTTGTGGCGGTGCTGGCTGTGGGCTGCGCTCTGGTGAGTATCCTCTTCTGCCGCGGCCTGCACATCACCGAGCACCTGGCCGCCCGTGTCCTGAAGGAGCCCTTCCTCCGTGCCGCCGCGGGCGGCTGCGTGATCGTAGCCGCCACGCTGCTGCTGGGTACTACGGACTATAACGGCGCGGGCATGGATGTGGTGGCGCGCGCCCTGTCCGGCCAGGCGGACCCCTGGGCCTGGCTGCTGAAGCTGGCCTTCACCGCCGTCACCATCGGCTGCGGCTTCAAGGGCGGCGAGGTGGTGCCCTCGTTCTTCGTGGGCGCGACCTTCGGCTGCGTGTTCGGCGGACTGCTGGGCCTGCCGCCCGCCTTTGCCGCCGCCATCGGCCTGGTGTCCGTGTTCTGCGGCGCGGTGAACTGCCCCATCGCCTCCGTCATCCTCAGCATTGAGCTCTTCGGCTCCGGCGGTCTGGTCTATTTTGCCGCCGCCTGCGCCCTCAGCTACCTGCTCTCCGGCTATTGCGGGCTCTACAGCAGCCAGACCATCCTCTACTCCAAGCTGAAGGCGGAATTCATCAACGTGCATACCCATGAGTAAAATCGGCCCCCGGGAACCCGGGGGCTGACATTTTATAAGCAAATCTTAACGTTTCGTTCACATGATTTTCCGAAAATCGTGGTATCCTGCGGGTAGTACAAGAGAAAGAGGTATCGCCCGTGAAGCGCACGCTGACCGAACAACAGAAAAAAACGCTGTCCGTACTGGCCATCGTCATATTCGTTCTGCTGTCGGCGGCGCTGGCCTGGTTCGTGGGGCGGCCCATGGTCCGCTTTGCCCGCCAGCCGGAACAGTTCCGCGCCTGGGTAGACGGCCACGGCGCCTGGGGCCCGCTGGCCTACGCGGCCATGGTGTTTCTGCAGGTGCTGGTGGCCATTATCCCCGGCGAGCCGCTGGAGATCGCCGGGGGCTACGCCTTCGGCGCCTGGGCGGGCACGGCCCTGTGCTTGCTCGGTGCCGTGCTGGGCAGCGTGACCGTCTTTGCCCTGGTCCGCCGCTGGGGCCGCGGTCTGGTGGAGGTGTTCTTCCCGGCGGACAAGCTGGAAAAGCTCCATTTTCTCCTCCATACCTCCCCCAAGCGCACCGCCCTGTTCTGGCTGATCTTCACCGTTCCCGGTACGCCCAAGGACCTGCTGTGCTACTTCGCAGGCCTGACGGACCTGCCGTGGGGGACCTGGCTGCTGATCGCCACAGTGGGCCGCCTGCCCTCCATCGTCACCTCCACCGTGGGCGGCAGCGCCCTGGGGGAGCAGAACTACCGGGCGGCGGTCATTGCCTTCGCTCTCGCCCTCGCTGTGGCGGGTGTGGGCTATGTGATCTACCGCGCCGTCTGCCGTCGACACGGACAAAAACCGGATAACACAAAGACCGACGGCTGAGCCGCCAACAAAATCCTTCCCTCCGATATCTGTGACCGGGCAGGCGCTTTGACAGACTGAAAGACCGACGGCTGAGCCGTCGGTCTTGTATCTTTTCCTGTCTCAGAACGCGCCCAGCGCCTTGAACAGCACCGACCAGGCGAACATGGTCACGATGCACAGCGCGCTGGTGGACACCACGATGTCCCCGGCCAGCTCCGCGTCGCCGCCCATCTGCTGTGTCATGGTGAAGGAGGCGATGGCCGTGGCACTGGCGAACACGCTGATCAGCCCCGCGAAGCCCACGCCCCGTATGCCGATCAGAAACGCCGCCGTCAGCAGCAGCGCCGGCATCAGGAACAGCCGCACCAGACACACCTCGATCAGGTCTCTCCGGTACCGGCGCAGGCCGCTGAACCGGAAGAAGGCCCCCAGCAGGAACAGCATGAACGGGCTGGTCATGGTGGCCACCTGGTGCACCGCCGACTCCAGCGCCGTAGGCAGCCTCCAGCCGGTACCCAGGAACACCAGCCCCACGGCGGAACCCAGGATCAGCGGATTGGTGGCCACCATTTTGATGAGCCTTCCGGCGGGCAGTCTCTCGCCCCGGAACGCCGTTAGGGTGATGACCGCCAGTACGTTGAACAGCGGCACGATGATGGCCGCCAGCATGGCCACCGGCCCCATGTCCGCCCCGGGCACCAGCACCGTGGCCAGCGGCAGGCCGATAATGGCCAGGTTGCTGCGGTACATACCCTGTATCTTCACGCCCTGCTTCTCGTAGTCCTTCTCCGTGGGCAGCACGATGGCCAGGGACAGGCCGTACATCCCCAGCGTGGCCCCCACGGCGAACAGCAGCAGCTTCGGCTGTAACGCCTGGTCGATGGAGGAGGTGTACAGGTTCCAGAACAGCATTACCGGCATGAAGAACCGGAACGCCATCTTGTTCAATCCGGGCACGTCCTCCACCCGGATACCGCCCAGACACTTGACCCCGTAGCCCAGTCCCATAATAAGAAACAGGGGCATCACGGCGTTAAAGCAGACTTGCAGATTGCTGAGCATGACCCATCGGCCTCCTTTCCCCGTGCAGCCCCGGCGCACGGTCTATTGCGTCAAAAACGTCATGGCTGCCAGCAGCACGGCCAAAAAGCCGAAGCTGACGGCGGAGAATAGTGCCAGGAACCGTCCGGTCTGTCCCTTGACGTGCTTCGTATACTCCCGGAAGGTGATCAGGCTGGCCAGCGACGCCACCAGCGTCCCCGCCCCGCCGATGTTCACCCCCACCAGCAGCGCCGGGTAATCGTCGGTAAACTGGCTGAGCAGTATGGCCGCGGGCACATTGCTGATGACCTGACTGGTCAGCGCCGCCACCGGCATGGCCCCGTGGGCCAGCAGCTGCCGGAACAGTGTCCGCACAGGCTCTATCCGGGCCATATTGCCCGAGAAGGTGAAAAACGCCGCGAACGTCACCAGCAGCCCCCAGTCCACGCCCAGCAGCGCCCGGCGGTCCAGCACCAGCAGCGCCGCCGTGATGGCGGCCAGCCCCAGCCAATACGGTATGCCGCGCAGCACCATGGCCGCAGCCGTGCAGAACAGTACGCCGTACACGATGCACCGGCGCTTGTCCACCGGCGTCTCCTGCGCCGGTACCGTCAGCGTCTCCCGGGGAATCAGCAGGCAGCACGCCAGGATCAGCGCCGTGGACAGCAGGAACGGCGGCAGCATGATGGTCAGGAACTCCCCATTAGGGATAGTATAATGATTAAATAGGTATAGGTTCTGCGGATTGCCGAAGGGCGTCAGCATCCCGCCCAGATTGGCGGCGCAGTTCTGCAATATGAACGTCAGCGCCGTGTGCTTCGTCTGCCCTGTGCCCTCCAGCACGAACCAGCTCAGGGGCAGAAACGTCAGCAGCGCCGTGTCGTTGGTCAGCAGCATGGAGCCGATCAGCGTAACGACAACCAGCGCCGTCACGGCGCTGCGGGCCGTGTGAAACGCCCGCACCAGTCGCTGCGCCAGCAGGGGGAACAGTCCCGCGCCCCGCAGGGCGCACACCACCGCCAGTATGCAGAACAGGCATGAGAGCGTCTTCACGTCGTAGTACCCGAGATAGGCGCTGTCCGGCGGCACGAATACGGCGGTGACGGCCGCCGCCAGCACCGCGATCACCGGCATGGCGTTGGCGCGGCACCACTGGAGAACTTTCATGTATGTATGCACCTCCGCACGATACGACTCAACGGCTGTTACCTTACCATATTTTGGCCGGAAACGCAAGGGTTCGCCCCGGCTTTCTTGCCCTTTTCCGCCGCCTGTGCTATACTGAAAGCGATACAGAAAAGGGAGGTGCTCCATGGATGACATTTTGAGCCGTTTTTCCATCAACTGCCACAGCAGCATCCGCTATGCCGGCGCGATGACGGTGTGGTTCGACCCCTTCCGCGTGGCGGACGCGCCCTGCGATGCGGATGTGGTCTTCGTCACCCACGACCACTATGATCACTTCTCCCCGGAGGATATCCGCCGGGTGATGAAGCTCGGCGCGGTGCTGGTGCTGCCGGAGACGTGTGTGGCGGCGGCGCTGCGGGCCGGCTTTGCCTCGGCGCAGCTGCTGCCGGTGCGCCCCGGAGAGGCGTACACCGTGAAGGACCTGCCCTTCACCGCCGTGCCCGCCTATAACCTCGGCAAGCCCTTCCACCCCCGCGGGAACCGCTGGGTGGGCTATGTGGTCACGCTGGAGGGCCGGCGGGTCTATGTGGCCGGCGATACCGACGATACCCCCGATGCACGGTCCGTGTCGTGTGACGTCGCCTTCCTGCCGGTGGGCGGCACCTACACCATGACCGCCGCCCAGGCCGCCGGCCTGGCGGCCGCCCTCCGCCCGCAGATCGCCGTCCCCACCCACTACGGCTGTATCGTGGGGGAGAGGACGGACGGCGCGGCCTTTGCCGCCGCCCTGCCGGCGGACATCTCCGCCGTGCAGCTGATCCGCCAATGACCCCGTACAGAATTCCGCCCCGGTGTCGGCCGATGCCGACCAGACGGTGGAGGTGACGGCCCCGGCGTCAGCCGGGGGGGGATGATCGGATGAGCAAAAAAGACATTCAGCGGCCCCCGGCGTCAGCCGGGGGCCGTCACTTCATTTTTGCTGCATTTTGCTTACAAAAAAAGCACAAAAAGGGAACCAAAGAGTACAGGGCGGGTGCAGGAAAAGTAAAGCAAATGTATCAAAAGAAAGCACTATTTCTCGCTTTTTTCCTCCCGCGGCAGCACCAGATTGAGCAGTACGGCCATCAGTGTGGCCACCACCACCGGGGACTTTCCGAAGATGGTCGTCACCGCCTCCGGGAACTGTGCCAGGGCCTCTGCCGCCTGGGAAATGCCCACACCCAGTGCGGCGGAAAGCCCGACGATCGTGGTGTTTCGGGCGTTCAGTCCCTCGGCGGCGATGAGCTTCATGCCGGTCATGGCGATGGTGGAAAACACCGCCGCCGTGGCCCCGCCCAGCACGCATTGCGGGATGGTGGTGAGTACGGCGGAAAATTTCGGAATGATACCGGCAAGCAGTAAAAACGCGCCGGTCAGCGCAAAAACGTTGCGATTTACAACTTTATTTGTGACTACAATTCCCACATTCTGGGAGTATGTCGCCGTGGGAAGACCGCCCAGCAGCGCTGTCAGAATGTTGCTGACGCCATAGGCTGCGATGCCGCCCCGCAGCTCCTGCGTGGTGGGCTCCCGATCCATGCCGCCCACGGTGGTGGCCGTCAGGTCACCGATAGCCTGAATGGCGTTGATGGCGAACAACAGCCCCAGTGCGACGCACGCCGAGGGTTCAAATGTCACGCCAAAGGGCAGAAATTCCGGCAGAGAGAACCACCCGGCCCCCGCGATGCCGGACAGATCCACCATCCCGGCCCCAAAAGCGACGGCGTAGCCCGCCAGAATACCCAGTAAAATGGACGCCAGCTTAAAAATGCCCCTGCCGCGATTGGTCAGCACCAGCACCACCGCTAGTGTAAATGCCGCAATAGCCCAGTTCTGCCAGGATCCGTACACCAGCGCTTCCGGCAGGCCCCGCTGCACCACAACGCTTTCATATGTGTTGCCGGTGCCGCCGGCCATATAGTTGATGGCCGTGGGGTACAGAGACAGACCGATGGTGAACACTACCGTACCGGTAATGACCGGCGGGAACAGCCTGCGGATAGGCTTGATGAAGACGCCCACCAGTGCTGCCACCGCGCCGCCCACGATCATAGCGCCCGACACAGCGGCCAACCCGCCGCTGCCGGAGACGATGGCCTGCATACTGGGCAGATAAGCGAAGCTGACACCGAAGACCACCGGCAGCCCCGCGCCGAAGCGCCCACCGATGGGAAACAGCTGCAGCAGCGTGGTAACGGCGGACATGACCAGCGATGCCTGTATCAGCAGGACCCGCTGGTCATGCGCCAGTCCGGCCACGTTGGCAATGATGATGGCTGGGGTCACGCAGCCCACGATCATAGCCACCAGGTGCTGCAGCGCCATGGATACGGCCATGCCAACAGGTGGCAGGCCCCGGTATTGAAACAGCGCCTCCCGGCGGCATTCAAGCTTTCGCATGGTGTGGTCTCCTTTGTGCGTAGTGTGCTCAGTATAGCACGTTTTTAACGGGAAACTCAACCGTTTTCTCACAAATAGCTGTACAGCCCAAGCGGCGTAAAACCGCCCTCCGGTATCGTCGGAGGGCGGTCAGATCATGCGTGTTTATGCCTGCGGACACTGGCGAAAAATGGGCGCTTCAGCGTGTCTGTACTGCTGAACAAACCGGATTAGAAGGATGACAGCGCCTCGCCCGTGTGTGCGGGGTGCTGTTTTTTGCGCTTGACAAAGGCCGCACAGCGGCATATAATAACGCATTGTTATTGATAACGCATAGTGATCGTTGAGGTGAGCGTAATGCCGGCAGCAAAACGAATATCCAAAGAGGCCATCATCGACGCCGCAGCGGCGGTGCTCCGCATCGGCGGGTTTGAGGCGATCAACGCCCGCAGTGTGGCGAAGGCGCTGGGGTGCTCCACCCAGCCTATCTATCTGTCCTTCCGCAATATGGAGGAGTTGAAGTCCGCGCTGACCCAGCGGGCCATCGAGCAGCATACCCAGCGGGTACGGGAATCTCTGCGGGCGCATGAGGGGTGCGATAGTCGGTACAGCAGCTACGGCATGGGCTTTGTGCAGTTCGCGGTCCAGGAAAAGCAGCTGTTCCGCTGGCTGTACCTGGAGGACAACCAGCCGGGCCGCCATCAGGAGGACGTGCTGGAGCCGGAGATCATCCGGACCGTCATGGACGAATTCGGCTATGACGAGGTCACGGCCCGGGCCTTTCACCGGGACATGACGTATTATTCCTACGGACTGGCCATCCTCGCCAACACCGGGCATCTGGCGCTGACAGAGACGGAGCTTCGGGAAGCCTTTCGACGGGAGTTCCGTGCACTGGCGGCGTATTACGGTCCGCCGAAGAAGCTGCCGGAATTTGCAGAGAGGGAGAATGCAGTGCATCAATTATTCCGCTAAGAGGCCGTTTTGCAAAATTGCAAGAAAATCGCAGGAAATGTAAGGAAAAGCAATGGCTGCCATGGGATAATGGCGGTATACTCCTCCGGTGGAAAGAAGGTGTTGAAGTGAAAACAAATAAGACATTGGCACAGAAGCTGTGTCTGCTGGACCTGGTGAGTCTGCTGTCGTATACGGCGGCTCTGCTGGCAGCGCTGTGTTTTTTAGTGCTGCTGCCCGGGTGCAGCCTAGGGGAGAAGGTGGATCGCGAGCCGGTGCAGACACTGGAATGTACCCGCCCGGCATCCCTGTCCGGGCTGTATCCGGCGGGCGGCAGCGTGGTGCTGATCAGCTGGGCGGACTATGAGAGCGGCAGGACCACTGTGCAGCTGGTGGATGCGGAAGCGGATACCGTGAAGCGTGAGGTCACGCTGGATGGGGTTTGGGATACGAAGCGGCAGGCCCTGGCGCATGGATTTGCGCTGTGCGACCGGGAGACGAATCGTTGGAAGATCCTGGACGATGTGCTGACGGAGACAGACAGCTTTGATGCGGAGAACGTGGATGGCTTTTTCTCATATAGATCGGAAGAGC
>ERZ506887.885-NODE-885-length-16626-cov-4.361535_pt1 | contig 16626 bp, 11 predicted proteins | sample MGYA00512905_ERZ506887 | MGnify/ENA metagenome assembly ERZ506887 | reverse complement strand
GCACTTGAGCATAGTACTCAATGGCACTTGAGCATAGTACTCAATGGCACTTGAGTATAGTACTCAATGGCACTTGAGTACACGAAGGATTTGCCTGATTGTATCAACATAGTCAATCACGCGGCAAGAAATCTTTAGTTTCGAACTCGTATAGTTCGGTGGCTTCTCGAAGCTTCTTCTTTATATAAGTCACCGCTAAATGGGGTGAAAGAACTCTAATACCCGGTCCGTAACTCATCAGTACAGAATACATTTCAAAATTCGGTACCACGCAAATGCTAAAGATACAACTATGGTCAGCTGGGTTAGTACTAACAAGTTGCTGCGAGGAGTGAAGCGGTTTCGTCTGGATGTATTGGCTCTGCTCAGCAGTAGCCCAAAATGTGATGAAGAAAGGATGAGCGCCCAGATTTTTGCTCACCCCAATCACATCGTCAAAAAAATGTGCAGCATCAAACCGTGGATTCTCGCGAAATGGTACATCACAAGGTTCTACAGACTGAATGCGGTCGAGTGCAAGATTATAAAGAACAAGGTCTTTGGCTTTAGATCCAAAAAGGAACCAACGATTGCGAAACTCCTTAAGCAAATAGGGAAATAACACATACTCAACAGGTTTGCGTGCCGAAAACGACTGGTAACGAATGCAAAGCGTTTGTTTATGAGCTATATAATTATATAACGGGCTGAGCAAGCGGAGTCCACGAAGATTAGGCACGCTATCAAAATGAATGATGGGTTTGCGACGCTTCTGCGTAATTGACAACTTATCTTGCAAACGATTGACCACATCGGATATTTCGACAAATTGATCAAAGTCCTCCAACTGTCGCAGCAAGTCTACGGCCTCTTGCATCACTTCGCAATCTGCATGTGAAAGAGGCATATTGATGATGGAATATTCGGGGTCGGCATACCGATAGTACTTATGGTCATACACCTCGATGGGAGCATTATACCCCAATTTGTCGGAGCGCATTATCTGCAAATCGTTCTGTACCGTACGCAAACTCACACCTTTGCTTATGCCCTCGCAGTCGTAGAGTGCATCGCTACAAGCCTCGACCAAGTCGTCAATGGTCCATCGACGAAAATGGTTGCGAAGGCAATTGTCAATAGTTTTATAGCGAATCAAAGCATTTTTGTTAACTGGCATAGCTTCAAGATTATGATTATACGAAAGCAAATGTAGCACTTTCTACGCAATGTTTCTGCGCAGACATAAGATAAATCACTTTTTTCTTAAAAATTCATCATTTTTTTCTTGTTACGCAAAAACATTGCGTAGCACTATTATTACTTTGCACTCGCAATCGGGAAATGCTCGGTTGCCCCCGCTGAGCTATACGCACCACCATTATTCACATTATGAACGGCCCCATACTTTATAGGAACACGTCCTATTATATATAGCATTGGCAGATGTGTTGGTTAACAGGTTAACAGGTTAACAAATTGACGGGTTAACAAGTTGACGGATTAACAGGTTAACAGGTTAACAAGTTGACAGGTTAAGCAAGAAACTCCGCCAATAGGTATATAAGGCTTGCTGTAAGGACATAGTCAGAAATTTTGATAGAAAGACATGTTCCTCAAATGCTATGAACTATGGTTGTTCACAAATACACTCAAAGTTTTATGCAAATAAAAATGATGAACGATTGGCCCGTGATGATATGGGCTGACAAGGTGGAAAAATCGGCCATGGAACAGATTGCTAATCTTACTACACTGCCTTTTCTGTTCCACCACTTAGCCATTATGCCTGACGTGCACACTGGCAAAGGTATGCCAATAGGCGGGGTATTAGCTTGCACGGATGCCGTTATACCCAACGCTGTGGGGGTAGACATCGGTTGCGGTATGTGTGCCGTAAAGACCAATTGGCATGTGGCTGACATATCAACTGAGGTTATGCGCAAAAGCATTATGCGAAACATTCGCAAACGAATTCCCTTAGGCAAGGATCATCACAAACAAGCACAAGACGATAGTTTGCTTCCGCAAGGGCACGACATCGACCGACTCGAAATAGTAAAGCGTAGGCAAACATCTATCTTAAAAGAAATTGGCACACTGGGCGGAGGGAACCACTTCATTGAGTTACAAAAAGACGAGAAGGGTTTGCTATGGATTATGATACACTCGGGCTCGCGCAACTTGGGCAAACAGGTTGGCGATTACTACAACCGAAAAGCTACAATGCTCAACGAGCGATGGTATTCGCAAGTTTCGCCGAGCATTGGCCTTCCCTTTCTGCCGTTACGCACAAAAGAGTTTACCGACTATTGGGCTGAGATGCAATACTGCATAGACTTTGCTCTGTGTAACCGAAGCGTGATGATGATGCGCATTGAAGAAGTTTTGGCCGATGCGCTGCCTGGCATTTCGTTTGAGCCCATGATTAACATTGCCCATAATTATGCCGCTTGGGAAAGGCATTTTGGCAAGGACGTGATTGTTCACCGCAAAGGTGCTATCTTAGCCCGCAAAGGCACAACGGGTATCATTCCTGGGTCACAAGGCACTGCTTCATACATTGTTGAAGGTTTGGGCAATCCTTACTCTTTCTGTTCATGTTCGCATGGTGCAGGCCGCTTGATGTCGAGAACAGCAGCCATTCGGAGTCTTAACATGAACAAGGAAGTGGAGCGACTCAATTCTCTTGGCATTGTACATGCCATTCGTTGTCAGGACGATATGCAAGAGGCTTCAGGGGCCTATAAAGACATAGAAACCGTTATTAGCAACGAAGCTGACCTTGTACGCGTCAAAACTCGATTGCTGCCCGTAGCTGTAATTAAGGGATAACAGCGCATTACAAATACGCAGAAGATGTTTTTTTTCTCGGCACATAATCATAAAGGAGGACTAAGCTATTTCATACTTCAGCATTACTAGCAACGCATAGTGCCATTCCCAATGATGGGAATAACAATGATTAGTAATTTCCTCCTCTTTTACACATTAAAACAAGATGGTCAAAGGTTGACTTACTTCAACATCAGCCTTTATAGTCAGCCCATTACCATTTTGTTTCGCCGCGATAGCTCAATAGGTAGAGCAATTGTTATTTAAGTGTGATTGAATTTCCTCATCTTGACAAGGACCAACCATCACATACTCCACAACAGTGTGTTGCAGGTTCGAATCCTGCTCGCGGCACGCTATTCTCAAAGTCACAAAGGAGGCTTACTCCTAACGGTCTACTTTATCCTGGACTTTCGCCAACCAGGGAAGACTCCTAATAGCCTTGAGATTATTAAGTTCAACAGGTCTAAGAACGACATACTCCACACTATAATTCAGTTTAGGACTGGAACATACATGTCATTCCATTACCTTTTATATTTCATGCAAATGAAAAACGACAATTTACAAAGAATTGCATTACGCTATCGAGCCCTATATTTGAATATTGAACATAACCAAGTTGACCCCGAAGCTAAACCCAATCCCCCCATATTGGCCTTCATTGCTCGATTGAGGGAAAACGGCTTCTGCGTAAATGAAGAGTTGCTTCATGCACTATGCATGGTGAATGCCACAGAGTTAGCTAAAATTACCACCATTATAGATGACGTGATGGGAGTAAAACTTAATTGGGCTACACTTGTTAAGGGATGGGATGTGCCTACGGGTGAAACACAAGCCGACCATCTCATCACCTTCTTTGCTAACCTCATGGGGGGAGCTAAAGCAGGATTGAAAGGTAGCACGTTACCTTGCGGCTGTTTCATTTCTGAAGGAACATTTCCCCTTGAGCGCTACACGGGATGCCCCTTCTGTGGAACACCCTTCACAACAGCCCATTTTGTATATAAAGGTCAAGCATCAAAACTGAAAGAACTCCGACTAGTTACCGAGGATGATTTAAAACAAGTATATTACTCGCTTCTCATATCGCCTACACCACTTGACGCTTCACAAAAAGACTCGTTCGAAAAATTAATTGACATCTATGGCTTACCAAGTAACGCAGAGATTAACATGAAGGAAACTGCTATGCTTGCAGTAAAGCACCTCATGGCAAACGGACAACAAGCCCAGGCTCAAGTGTTGCTTAAAACACCTACCGACATTCTGCGCTACCTATGGTATGAAAAGACAGGATACGTGCAAATTATTGAACCAAGGACACTTATAGCACAAGCACGCCGATTATACTACCACATGTTTGGTCCGCTCAACCAAAGCCATCAAGCGGGAGAAGAGATGAAAAAGAAGCTCAAGTTGAAGTACGACCGCAAGCATTGTCAATGCGTGGCTTCATGGCTCAATAACCTTGCGCTATCGCCCCAACAAGCTACAGAAAATATGAATGCTAAACGCGGTATGTGGGTACGCATGATTCATGCACTACGTTTGGGAGAATACTCACGCCGCAAAGGGTATGAGCACTTAGCTGAGATGCTTGATGCGTTCTATCGTCAAGAGCACCCCACATGGCTTGGCCGCTTGCAGCAGGCTCGTGACAATCGCGACACTCAGGCCGTGCTACATATGCTCAAGCAACGACCAGGACTTTTTGCTCGAAGCCTTTTTGCCTCAATGCTGCGATTGGGGTGCGAAGAAACAATGAAAGCCTTCGAAGAAGTGGCCGACCAATTGCCTTCACGTTTACTTTTATCACTAGGTAATGCGGCAGAAAAATATTTTGACCCTGAAACGGCACGCACAGCGCATCCTATCACAGGTTATACCATCTCTATACCTAACAACAAGTTGCTTTCACTTTACAGCCCTACCGAGCTTAAAGCTATGGTGGCAAGGGTGAAGCAATGCTACGTATTTTCATTAAAACATCGCTTTGCAGCCCAAGCAACCGAGTCCAAGAGCATTTATATTGCCCCTACGCTATTCGACATTCCTATTAGCGTGGGTGATCGATCAGCCACTATACAGGACACATCATGTGCACTTATGGGAACGCGTTTTCACGTAGAGGGAGACGCCGTACGCCTGTTTCTGCAATGGGGGAAGGGCTTACACGCCCAACCTCTTGACATGGACATCAGTTGCCGCATTGCTTTCGAGAATGGGAGAACAGAAGACTGTGCCTACTACAATCTGAAGGCTACGGGAGCTAAACATGGAGGCGACATACGTGCCATACCTGAAATGGTGGGTACAGCAGAGTATATAGAACTATCTCTACCTATACTTGCTGAGTCTGGTGCAAAATACGTCACCTTCACGGCTAATGCCTATAGTTGCGGAGCTCTTTCGCCTAACCTCGTGGTAGGGTGGATGAACTCAGCTTTTCCCATGAAGGTGTCAAAAGATACGGGAGTGGCCTACGACCCTTCATGTGTGCAACACATGGTGCGTATCAGCGAGAGCAACCTATCACGCGGTCTGGTGTTCGGTGTTCTTGATGTTGACAGCCGAGAGATTACATGGCTTGAGATGCCATTTACCTTCCAAAATATTCAACGTTGCGACTTTACTGCCGTCAAGGCCTTACTGCAACGTTTGCGCAGTAAACTATCGGTAGGTCAACTACTCGAGATGAAAGCGGAAGCTCAACATCTAAAACCCGTAGCCTCTCCTTCTGAAGCCGATGAGGTCTACACCTACGAATGGGCACTTAACCCTGCCGAAGTGGGTGCATTGCTCTATATGTAAGAGACCAAACAAGGTCAGGCTTGCATCTATATAGCCCACACACACTTATTTTTATGCTCTGTTACATATCATTACATGCTACGAGCATTGCATTTTCACAGAACTTATTTTTTTGTGCAAAGCGACCTAATATGTATTGGTAGGCCGCTTTGCCTTTTTTTAAAAGACAAAGTGGTTGCACTTTTCAATAATACAAAAAAGTATTTGCATTTTTTGAATTACGCTCACCTTGCACTATCTTTGTATAAGATAGGCTGCACCTCAGCAGAATGTACAAGCAAGCTTGACGTTATACGTTCGCTTTGCACTATCTTTGCATAAGATAGGCTGCACCTCAGCAGAATGTACAAACAAGCTTGACGTTATACGTTCGCTTTGCACTATCTTTGCATAAGATAGGCTGTGGTTCTGCAATAAGTTCAAGCAAACTTGACGTTCTGCATTCGTGCAAAATAAAAAACATACACAATAACAACCCTAACATAACAAAAAATGAATGCTGAGAAATTTGGTTACAAAGTAAAAAAGTTCGACTTTCCCACGAAACGCTATTGTCAAACTTTAGATTTACGCAACGACCCTGCTCTAATTGAAACCTATCGCAAGCTACATGCACATGATGGCATTTGGCCTGAAATACTTGAAGGCATTAAAAAAGCGGGAGTGCTTGAAATGGAAATCTATTTGTTAGGAACCCGATTATTCATGATTGTTGAATTACCTGCCGATGCTAATTGGGACGATGTAATGAAGCGTATGGCAAGCTATCCGCGCCAAGCGGAATGGGAAACTCTTACGGCCCAATATCAACAAGCCAACGAAAATGCCACTTCTGACGAAAAGTGGAAACTAATGGAACGTATTTTTCATCTGTATGAAAAATAATAGTAAGTAGTTGTTCAAATTTACACTTAAGGGCAAAGCATTAAAGCAACTTTGATGCTTTGCTCTCTGTATTTTAACATGTTGGAGTTGAAGAATTGAGAAGTTAATGAAATTGACTTTGTAGGAATTGAAAAGTTGATAAACTTTCTTTTTACCTTTAAACTAACGCCTCATAAACTCAAGACTTACTTTCAAACTATAACGCAAGGGGGGAACTTGCATGTTTCTTTATGCGCTTCACGCATAAAGAGTGAAAGAGATAATAAGTATGTTCGAAAATTTGTTACAACAGATATGTCGAAATATGTTTTTGCGCTAAGCACCCCGACATGGATTGGGGAAAAACGCGCTTAGCGCGTATAATATATACAACAAATATCTTCAAAATATGAACAAATATATGTGATATATGTCATACGCGCTAAGCGCATATTTACCATCACTTGTGCTATACGTCGGAGTGCTTAGCGCAAAAACACGCTTATGACATATATCACACCTTCTTATAATGCAAACGCTTCAAAGCATTCAATCCAAACAACTTGATAAAAGTGCCCTTAGCCAAATTAAACATAAACATATAAAGCCAATAACCAATAGCTTGAGGCCAGCTACCACCATTATTCAGCACCACGTGAGTAATGTCATAGCGTTTAGCTATAGGACCAGCCTTTGAAACCCCACCTAAGCGGAACTCAGCAATATCTGCATCAACATACTTAAACTGAGCTCCACGTTGATAAAATCGTGTCAACAAATCATAGTCCATCATATACTTAAAAGCCAGATCATAACCACCAAACTTTTTATAAGCCTGAGGTGTTATGAAGGTACCTTGGTGAGCACAACGAATAGTCATAGGAGCCAACGGAAAGGCCATTGAAGGAGTTTCTCGACCGCGAAAGTTTGTATCAGGATTTATGATAATAACATTGCCCCTGTACACATCCGTTTCACCATCATACGCATCAGCCATTTTACGCAAGGCACCAGGCAACAACCTATCATCACTATTAATCATCACTATTAATTGCCCCTTAGCTGCAGCAACACCTTTATTAAAAGCATCACTTATTCCCTTATCCTTTTCAGACACAAAGTAACCAAGTTGGTCTTTATACTTTTCTATAATGCTAAGTGTACCATCATTACTACCACCATCTATGACCACATAGTCAATGTGCGCATAATCTTGCGACAGCACACTCTGCATAGTTTCATCTAAAGTAGCTGCACTATTATAACAAATGGTAACAACCGAGATAATTGGATCTTTCATTTTTCGATATTTTTACTTGAATGTTTAAAAGTCTCGAAGGCTTCAATTAAGTTGCGCGTGTTTTTATCGGCCCCCCTTAATTTCTTAAGCCACAACTTCGTTGCAGTCCACCACCAAAAGAGTTTACGCAATCTAATGTTATGTTTTTTTAAGTAATAGTCAGTTGATTGCAAGTAAGCCGCATAACGCTTTACTGGAACCTCACGACCATGTCCTTCAAGATGTATGATGGGAACACTTAGCACACACACCTTGCGATGTGAAATACGCTTCATAAGATCAGGTTCCTCATTACACAAAAATATGTTTTCATCAAAGCCACCAGCCTCTACAAATTTGTCACGACGCAAGCTAAAGGCAGCCCCCCAAGGCCAAGTTATACTATTAATGAAAGGAACTTTGTTAATGAAAAAATTAAAGCTAAAACGTTCAAGCAAGTGTAATAAAGGGAACAAGAACACATACTCGGGCATGTAAGAGTAAGAGTTATTCAAGTGGCCTTCACGATCAATTAAGCGATAACCTACCACCACACATGAGTCACTACTTAAAGCTTCCAATGTGGGAGTTATAAAATCGTCCACCGCTATTGTGTCGGGGTTTAAAAACATTACGTTAGGAGCCGACGAAGCCTTTACGCCCAAATTATTGCCACCACCAAAGCCTGTATTTGCGGCATTAGGCACATATCGAAATGTGAAGTTACATGGTTCCTCGCACAGCAAATCATTTAATCCCGTGTCGGGCTTATTATCAACCACCACCACCTCGAGCGCCCTACCTATAGGATTAAATTTGCTAAGACTCTTAAAGCACTCAGCCACCTCTTTATTGCTATTGTAAGCTACTATAATAATAGATAGCTGCTTATCATCACATGCCATCTTATCGTTTAACATCACGTTCATTTTTTTTTGATTAATGAAAGCAACATACACCTTCACCTTAATTAATTCGTACTACGTAATGAGCAAACCACTACTACCCCACCACGTACTATGGGCCATCTTAAGCACCCGTTTTATCCACCTACTCGAGCCAAATGCCCTTAGCCTTGCCCGATACTATTTTGCGATACTGAACAAGATTCAACACCAAGCCTGGCAAGTTAACAGCCGACATAACCACCAACAACCCATTTAAACTATGAGTAGCCTTACACACTACCAAAGCTAAGGGTATGAAGAGTACTGCGGCTGTAATGGTAGCTATAAGTTGTATTTTTAAGGCACCAAAACCATTCAATATATACGAATAGCGCATGCTCACCACCAACACCATAATGTAAAGGGCTACTAAGCACGTCATGTCAAAAGGCACAGCTTGAGCATTACCTATCCATATGTAATAAACATAACGTGAAGCCATTATCATGATGATAGCCATAGCAGTCAACACCATAACTATGCGGTTGAGTGACGTATTCGCCTTATTTATCCACGCATAATCGCCTCGCTTATAAGCATCGGTCGTGGCCGACCAATAAGGCATACACACAATCACGAGCACCAACTGTATGACCCAAAAATATCGATAGGCTATTTGGTAAGGCGTTACCATTTTAGGCGACAAATAACGCGAAATCAATATGTTAGTTGTCATAAACAACACAATGCCTGCCACCTGTAACACAAAGAACTTAATGCCCATATTGGCTAACGAGCACATACTCCTTACACGTACACACCGCCACGAAGGGCGCAAATGAGGATATTTTATGTAAAACGTTATAGGATAGCTCGCTAAATAAACTAACAAGGGTGACAAAGTATTGACCAAGGCGATGTAAAAAAGCGAATGTGAACCACAATAGTAAACCACCAAGGTTCCCACCAAAGCCAAAGTCTGTCCTATCGCGTTAAGCATATTATTGATAGCTGGCAATTGTAATGCCATGTAAAAATTGCCTATAAACTTAAACACGAATGTAGAACATACCAATATAGCTGCCACATGTAACAACACGCTTAAATTTTTTACAACTGACGATGATACATTCAAGAAGCTATAAACGTCGGTACAATAAATCCACACGTTTACCAATATAATAATAGGTATGAATAGCACAATAAGCATAAAAAATGTAGATGAAACCACACTTTTTGCCCCCTTCATATCGTTCAAAGCTAAGCATTCGGCCAACCGATTGCGCAAGCCATTGCCTAACCCAATGTCAAGATTATCAACCCACAACAACATAGAGCTGATGGTGAGCCAAATGCCATTTTCGTAGGCTCCTAAACAATGAAGCGTAAGAGGCACCATTAAAAACTGAACCAACGCTACCCAACCCTTAATAAAGAATGAAGCCAAAATATTTTTGCGTATCAAGGCCGAGCGTTTGTCGCCTCCTATGAAATTATTTAAAAACGATAAATTCATCTGATGTTGTTATATGTGTTTCGTCGTAGTTTTTTTTCTTGCACGATATGAAACGTAGTGCTGCAACAAGCACATTTTTCCCTTACGTCACATGTTGATGTTTATTTGTTCCACGCCCAGTTTATTCGAGTTTTTTAGGTCTTAATGAGTAAACGTAAGCATACCCCATCAATACTACCGCCATACCTGTTGAAGACACAAGCAACGGATTGGTACCTGAAATGAACAAGAACATAATGTACGCAATAGCTATGCCCAACGTAAACTCTACGCGCACATATCGGCGCATGGCATATAGTGGATAAGCCAATGTGGTGAGCACAAGTAAAGTAGCCAAGCCTAACATTCTGAACAACTCTATGTAGGTCCATTCTGTTTGCGTTACCACACTACGAAAGCCTGCTGAATAAATCCACGAACCCGCTCCTTGACCCCATATATAATATTCTGGGTAATAGTAAAACTGGCGGGCATACGATGCCAAGTGAGCATACTTAATCATGTTTGAGGTTTCGCCTTTTTCTGTAGCCAATTTATACACCAATACCAAAAAGCCCATCACCCCCACAAACAACAAGGGATAAAGCAACATCTTCATCCACTTAGTGTGTCGTGCACCCTGGAATGCTGCCAACACTATCATTGCTATAGGTAGCAACATAGTAGAGCGAGTACCCGTTATGGCAAACGAAAAGGTAATGAATATAACAGCTATTGAATTCCAAAACACATGCTTGCGCTCTACAAATAATGCATAGCAATAAAGGTAAAAGGGTAAAATGGTGCTGATAAGCGACTTATAATACATGCCATAAACGTTAATGCCTAAAAATGAGCGATGCGACATCATAATCATATCGTCATGTGAACATACGTAAGTGAACACAGCAGCCTCAATCAACTCGTTCGACATAACAAGTATAAAAAGTATAGAGGCCACAATACTCAGTATGAGCGATGTTATTTTGGTTATTTTGAGCACGTTATAATAAGGCACCCATAACAACAATAACAACATCGAGAACCCTTTAATGGTTCCCATAAAAAATTCAACATCAACAGGATTCCCCATAACCGTGGCCGATATGTAACTAAAAACAATAGCCACAAATGGCATTATAATGTATGGCAAATAGTCAAGCACAGGCTTATAAAACACTATGCTATATCCTAATAATGCCACAAAAGCCAAATTTTTTAAGTGTAATACAGAGTTCGTAGGATCAAGCATTACAATAAACATAAGTATGAATAGCAAAAAATTGCCACCCATACGAATATACTTGTTATTGCTTTGCACCGTTTTCAACATTTTTGTTATTTACAATCTAACTTGTGTGATTTTTAAAAAAAGACGAACCTCTGGACGCCCTATCATATAGCCCCACGTTTATGCCTCCGCCTTCTGCTCCAGCTCTGCCGTTTGTTGCGTTTGCGCAGCAACCTTTTCATTACGCGCATTCGTGTACTGATCCTTAATCAGCACATAACATGCTGTGGCAAAAAATGACACAAACATAAAGGCCAACACTATGAGTTTCTTTTTAGGCGACACAGCCATAATTGACACAGAGGGCTTTTCGAGCACAGTAAATACAGGGGTGCGCTCTTGCACCTTTGCTTCAGCCATTACCACTTGAGTACATGCCTGCGAATAATTGTTATAAGCCAATTGCAAGTCATTTTCAAGCGCGTCTGACTCTAACTGATACGACTTTAACGTAAGGTCTGTATGGCTATCACTATAAACGGCATACTTGCGTTGTGCCTTTACATAACGCGCATAAGCTTCCTTTTTCAGCTTTTCATAATAAGCCAAATCCACGCGCGACTTATTCGTTCTATAGTCCGTCATAAACGTTTGCAATTGCTTGCCTACTGTTTCGGCCAATTGCTTAGCTACATACGCATCTTGCGCATACGCTTTTACGTTAATAATATTGTTCTCTTTATCAACCGTACACAAAATGCGACCTTTGGTTCCTTCAACCAAAGCATCTTGCTCCTTCGTTAACTCTTCTGGGTTGATATCCTTTGCCTTCACCACCTTTTTAGGCTTCTCCTTCATTACCAATGAAGCTACAGCCTTTAAAGCTTGCATAGTCCACGAACTTTTTTGGTAATGCTGCAAGTAGTCTATGTAGGTAATATCACGTTTCATGCCCTTAGGACGAACATGAGAACTTAACAGCCCTACAAGGAAATCATTTGTTTCAACCACATTCGGATAAAGGTCTGGCACAATCGCATCATTCGATTTTGACAAATTCACACCTGCCAACGATGCTAACGAACTCATATTGCCACCAATAGGACTGCTCTCTTTTGATTCAACAGCAAGACTCGACGATGACTCATAAAGCTTGGGTGTACCCCAAGCTACTATCACACTCAATACTAAGGCAATGCTCATAACTATCACAAAAAGCCACTTATGCCCTTTGATTGACGAAATAATACTGCCCAAACTTAATGAACTATTTTCCATACATCATGTTTTGTTTCATTTTCTCCTCTCTCCTCCCCCACATCATACGTATATGTAGAGAGAGGGGAAGGACAAGGAGCAACAGAAAAAGCTACGTATTCTCTTATTTAACCAAAGTTGCGATTACCGTACCAAGTGTAGCAGTCATCGTACCAAGTGAGAGAATCTCGCTGAACGACATACGCTTACGTTTAGGCTTTGCTGGAACCAATATGGTGCAACCTGGAGTAATATGCTTTGACGAATGAATGCGCGTTACCGTACCATTCATATTAACAGCAAAAGCACGTGTCTTACGAGCACGGTTTCCGAATCCACCCGCTTGGTTGATGTAATAACTCGGTTTTGCACCTTCTTTATAGGCCACTGTGTTAGGATACATTACTTGACCATTGATTGAAACCGTGTTGTTATATTGTGGTATTACCAAACGGTCACCATCGCGCAATACAATGTCCCACTGATTTGAACCAGGGTGAGCCAAAGCCTCCTGCAAGTTGATGCCCACATACTGCGTATCGCCTAACTCAAGTTTCTTCATATCCACCGAGTCGGCATCTGTAGCCATCTTTATAAGCGTCTGCTGCTTCAATTTTTCAATAGGAGTGAGCGTACGTTCAAGGTGAGCACCTAAGGCATAAGCCTCCTTGGTCAACCCACCAGCGTCTTTAATTAAATCAGACAAGCGCATGCCCTTGCTCTTCAACACATATGTGCCCTGAAAGGCTATTTCACCCTCAACCGAAACATGCTGCTGCTCCACATAGCCTGGCGAACGGCGCACAAACACCTCATCAAATGGCTGCAGAACGAAGCCGGGTTGGCCATCTACCACAAATCCATCCTTTAATGATAGGCTGAAAGCCTGTGCCACCTGCGATGAAACATTCGATGCCTCATTATTGCGCAAGCGTCGCGAAACATCCACCTTCACCAACGAGGCTGCATCCTTTAAACCACCAGCTTGCAATATCAAAGTCTCAATGGTTGTGCCATCTGCATAATCATAAACACCAGGGTAATTTACCTCACCATTTATGGTTAAAATTCGTTCCTCTTGCATTATCTTTTTTGACGGGACATAGAACACATCTTCATTTTTGAGCGTAATATCTGCCACCGTATGGTCCATCACACCCTTTATGTCCACATTCACAACTTCAAGCGTTCTATCTTCCTTACGACGATGTATGAAGCCACGTGTTACAAACGCATCCTCGCTCAAGCCGCCCGCAGCTTCAATCAATTGACGTATAGTTGTAATGTTACCATCCATTTGGTACATACCAGGACGCATCACAGCCCCCTTTACTTCCACCATGTTACGATATCTGTTCAAAGTACTATCAATTGCCACAGAGTCGCCATCGGCCAACTGGAACGAATTACGTTCGAACTCGTCAATTGAATATACCGAATATTCACCTCCAGCCTTTCGCGTTAGGTGAACGTTGCCTTGGTAAGCATCACCACGAAAGCCACCTGCATACTTAATAAGCGTGCCAACACTCTCCTTATGCTTCATTTCATAATACATAGGACGCTTTACTTTGCCTGTTATGTTTACCAAACACTCATAAGGATCAACTGTGATTACATCGCCTGAAGCCAAGCGAACATTGCCTTTCATGTTACCATTTAGTATGTAATCATATATATCGCAGTTAGAAATCAATCGCCCATTACGATAAATCTTAATGTTACGCAACGTACCAATATCATTCGTACCACCTGCCATGTAAAGAGCATTAAATACTGTAGCAAATGCCGACAAGGTGTAAGTTCCAGGATTCTTCACCTCACCCATCACGTTTACTGTGATGGTTTTGGTTTGTCCTACAGTCAAGCGAATATTCGACCCACCATAACGCTTGCCCAAGGTGGCACGCAATCGTTGGTTAGCTTGTGCCACAGTCAAACCGCTCAAATTAATCGGGCCATACGATTGTATGTTTATAGTGCCATCGGGCGAAATTGTATCTTCAAAACGCTCTTGCGAAGCCCCCCACACATCAACATACACGGCATCACCCGCTCCCAAACGATAATCCTGTGGAGTGGGAATATTCATATCCGACTCAAACGTTAACTTCTTGTTATTGAATATATTACGGCCAAACACCTCTATCTTTCGTTTATTACGAGAGTATCCACCATACTCATTATCGTAGTCATCCTCATCTAACGAATCAGGCAAAATTTCATCCATTTCGTCCATATAATCCTTACTACGATTACGCTTATAAATGCGCAATTGCTTCTCAGACAAGGTACTTTCATCTATTTTCTGAGTTTGTCCGCTACGCTGATTATCACCTTTCAAGTCGCGCTTATCTCCGTTAGGATTACGCAAACGTGAATTCACATTTTGCGCATTTTTTGTACTGCGTGCTCCCACAATATCACCATTATTTTGTTTCTCGGCTTTATCACGTATGCGACGAATTTGTTCTATTTGCACACCACGCTCAATCAAGCTCGTTACAATTTCGGCACGTGAAGTACCACGGGCATTTTCACGCATCATAAAATGTAGAACTTGATCATCTGTCATATTCGACTGTGCCAAGGCCGACGATGCATAACAACATATCAGCGACAACGTAAGTAGTAACTTTTTGAATATCATATCTTTTTATTTGCTATCTTATTTTTTTACTTTAATCATTTACATCAAAAAGGTGGCGAAACCCTTAGCAGACACGTCACCCTCTGTGCACACTACATAAAACGTAATGTGTTGATATTTATTGCAAAAGTAATACTTCTTTTTCTGAGTCATAATATATCCTCCTTGCGTGGAATGATAGGGTTACATTCAAAAATAGAGTTGCATTAATTTAGTAAATAATACCATAACAAGTCTTAAATGAAAAGCCAGGAAGACATTTTACATAAAATTCAGAATACCCTCTTGCAATCTGAAAAAACATGTGCTAACATTTAAAACAAATTTTAGTATAGTAAAGCGATGAAAGAGACTCTGGACTCTGGAACCTGACAGGAATGTGGTGTCACCGACTGAGAGCACTGCTTGGGGAATGAGGACAATAGGGAACACTCTGGAGCAGACCAGCTGAACAAGTAAATATGGTAAAGTTGAATGAAAAGTAGGTTGGTACGTAGACTGCACGTTACGCACGAAAAGAGGAATCTTAGAAAGCACTATACAGCTTTGAGATTCAATGCGGGTGGTACCGCGGATAACGATGATGATATCCGTCCCGGGATACAAGTATGTATTCCAGGGCGGATTTTTATGTTTATAACCGTTATTCGTCCCGGGAAGAAAAGGAGGAAAAGAACATGGAGTATTTAACAGGTGTAAAGCCAAAAGAGACAAAAGAAATCAGTGAATTACTGGAACAGGCAGAAGTAGGAGCAAAGGTAAAAGTCAACGGAGCAGTGCATACGATCCGTGACATGGGAACTGTTGCATTTGTGATCTTAAGAAAAAGAGAAGGTCTGCTTCAGTGTGTCTATGAAGAAGGCAGTGCTGATTTTGAATTGAAAGACATGAAAGAAGCAGCAACAGTCGAAGTTGAAGGCATCTTGGAAGAGAATGAAAAAGCACCGAACGGAATTGAGATCCGTATGGAGAGTGTAAAAATCTTAAGTGAGCCGGAAGACGAGATGATGCCGCTTGCAATTTCCAAATGGAAACTGAACACATCTCTGGAAGCAAAACTGAACTATCGTTCCATTTCCCTTAGAAATATCCGGGAGCGTGCCAAATTCAGAATTCAGGAAGGACTTACAAGAGCATTCAGAGATTTCCTCTACAGTCAGGAATTTACAGAGATCCATACACCGAAGATCGGAGCGAAAGGAGCCGAGGGGGGAGCCAACATTTTCAAACTGGAATATTTCCACAGACCGGCAGTGCTGGCGCAGAGTCCACAGTTCTATAAGCAGATGATGGTTGGCGTATTTGACAGAGTATTTGAGACAGCTCCGGTATTCA
>ERZ506887.884-NODE-884-length-16640-cov-4.980344_pt1 | contig 16640 bp, 14 predicted proteins | sample MGYA00512905_ERZ506887 | MGnify/ENA metagenome assembly ERZ506887 | reverse complement strand
AAAATCGTTGACAATCCTTGCAGCCGGACATGCGGAGCCTCGGCTTGTTGTTTGGCAAGGATGTGCACCCCTTGATGGGGTGCTCATCCTTATGTCAAGGTTGCCGGCTTAAGCTTTCTAACTTTGCCTAAATATATTCTTGCGATTTACTTAGATATAGATATTCTTTTGCGTCCAGTCATTAAAATGGAAAGTATCCATATGTTGTGTTTACCATTTTATAACAAAGTGTAAGTGCCCAATACAAATCACTCTTCTTTGTATTGAACACTTACACTTTATGTTGCTTTGCAACTCATTATTAGTAGGCAGTAGCTGTGTGCTTGTCTACACAAATATGATGCACCAATTAATAGAACATGCCTAAAATAGTTTTGAATATCTATTTATGATTAATGTTGGTTAATCCATTCAACAATCCATGCACCTACTTCTTTGGTGCCATATTGCTTGCCTCCTTTAACCTGAATTTCGGGGGTACGAACCAACGCATCCAAACTTGCATCAACAGCATCGCGTACAAGTTTTCCTTCTTCAGTCAAATTAAAATGCTCAAATAGCATGGCAACTGATAGAATTTGTGCCAATGGGTTAGCAATGTTCAATCCTTTGGCTTGTGGCCATGAGCCATGAATAGGTTCAAACACTGGGGTACTTTCTCCTGTTGAGGCTGAAGGTAATAAGCCCATTGAACCTGTGATGCATGAACCTTCGTCAGTAAGAATGTCGCCAAAGGTATTCTCAGTAACCATTACGTCGAAGAAGGTGGGTTCTTGTATCATGCGCATAGAGGCATTGTCAACATACATAAAGTCGGTTGTAACATCGGGGTGTTGTGGAGCCATCTCTTGTGCCACCTTACGCCATAGACGTGATGAGGCCAACACATTTGCCTTGTCAACAACTGTTAGGTGCTTGCGACGACGCTCAGCGTATTCGTAAGCTACTTTTAAAATGCGTTCCACTTCAGCACGTGAATAGGCATTGGTGTCGTAAGCATAGTCATTGCCTTCTTTCTTCTCACCAAAATACATGCCACCTGTTAACTCGCGAATGCATACGAAGTCGGCTCCGCGCACCAATTCATCCTTTAGGGGTGACTTGTGAATTAAGCAGTCAAAGGTTTGCACAGGGCGTATGTTAGCAAACAATCCTAACTTTTTGCGCATGGCCAAGAGACCTTGTTCAGGACGAACCTTTGCATTGGGGTTGTTGTCAAACTTAGGGTCGCCTACTGATGAAAAAAGTACTGCATCAGCCTCTTTGCATATGTTGTAGGTTGGTTCAGGAAAGGGATCACCTACAGCATCAATAGCTGCAGCACCCACTAATGCCTCTTTGTAGTGAACCTCATGGCCAAACTTGTTGCAAACAGCTGTCATTACAGCAACACCTTGTGCTGATATTTCAGGACCTATGCCATCACCAGCCAATACGGCTATGTTCAGTTTCATATGCTTCGATTTTATTTTTGTTTTTTACAAGGAAATCAATATCGTCTAATCCGTTTTCAAGACAATACTTTTTGTATCCGTTAATGTCAAAATGTTCGCTTTTACCCGTAGCTTCATTCGTAATGGTTTGGTTCGGAAGGTCAATCTTTACCTTAGTTTGCGGTTGAGCTTTGATGCTTTGAAATAGTTCTTGCAAAAAGTTTTCACTCACCACTACGGGCAGAACAAAATTGTTTAGTTCATTTTGTTTGTGAATGTCGGCAAAGAATGAACTGACCACAACCCTAAAACCATAGCCTGCTATGGCCCAAGCTGCGTGTTCACGACTTGAACCACAACCAAAGTTCTTGCCAGCCACAAGAATTTCGCCTGAGTAGGTAGGATCGTTTAGTACAAAGTCTTTTTTCGTACCATCGGCATTATATCGCCAGTCGCGGAACAGATTATCGCCAAAACCTTCTTTATCGGTAGCTTTTAAAAAGCGGGCAGGAATGATTTGGTCTGTATCAATGTTTTCAAGCGGCAGGGGCACACAAGTGCTCTCTATTATGTTGAATTTCTTTTTCATAGGGTAGGAGATGAGCTACATTAAGGTTCGAGGATCAGTTATAACACCCGTAACTGCTGCGGCAGCTGCCATTAATGGCGATGCCAAACAAGTACGTGAACCAGGGCCTTGGCGACCTTCAAAGTTGCGGTTAGATGTTGACACACACAACTTGCCTGCAGGAATTTTGTCATCATTCATGGCCAAACAGGCTGAACAACCTGGTTGTCGAATTTCAAACCCAGCTTCGTGCAACACCTTATCTAATCCTTCTGCTTCAATTTGTCGCATAACGGGCCATGAGCCAGGCACTAACCATGCAGTAACGTTGCCTGCTTTATGACGTCCCTTGGCTATAGATGCAAAGGCGCGGAAGTCTTCAATTCTGCCATTAGTGCATGCACCTAAAAAGACGTAGTCAACAGGTTTGCCCGTCATTTTTTCGCCTGCAGTAAATTGCATATAATGCAAAGCTTTTTCGTCAGATGAAGTTTGAGCTTGAGGTATATTTTGACTGATGCCAATGCCCATGCCTGGGTTGGTTCCATAGGTAATCATGGGTTCTATGTCAGCAGCATCAAAGCTTACTTCTTTGTCGAATACGGCATCGTCATCGCTTTTGAGTTCCTTCCATGCAGCTACGGCCTTGTCCCATTCTTCGCCTTGTGGTGCATAAGATTTCCCTTTAAGGTAGGCAAACGTAACTTCGTCGGGAGCAATAAAACCACCACGCGCCCCCATCTCAATTGAAAGGTTGCATAGTGTGAGTCGGCCCTCCATTGACAAAGAGCGAATGGCACTACCTGCGTACTCTACAAAGTAGCCCGTGGCTCCGCTTGTGGTGAGTTGACTCATAAGGTAAAGGGCTACGTCTTTAGCGGTGACTCCTTTACCCAATGTGCCTTCAACGTTGATGCGCATTGATTTAGGTTTGGCTTGTAAAATGCATTGTGAAGCCATGACCATTTCAACCTCAGACGTGCCAATGCCAAAGGCTACTGCACCTACTGCTCCATGTGTTGATGTGTGTGAGTCGCCACAAACAATGGTCATGCCTGGGAGCGATAGACCTTGTTCAGGACCTACTACGTGAATAATGCCATTGTTGGGATGCATCATGCCCCAATAGCTTAGTCCAAAGTCGTGCGCATTTTGAGTGAGTGTGTCAACTTGTTTGCGCGAAATGGGATCTTCAATGGGTTTGTCTTGATCGTGTGTGGGGGTGTTGTGGTCAGGCATGCAAAAGATGTGGTCGGGACGGAAACATTTAAGTCCACGACTACGCAGTCCAGCAAAGGCTTGTGGACTCGTAACTTCGTGTGCATATAGGCGATCAATGTATAGTTGGTCGGGGCCATCGTCAATGTGTTGTACCACATGGCTATTCCATATCTTGTCAAAGAGTGTATTCATAGATTTCTTTGTTTTAGAAGGCGCATGGGGCAATGTGCCTTCTTAAAAATGTTTAGAGCTATTGTGTAAGGCTTAAGTAGCGCTCAGTATAATTGGGAAAATTGGGAACTAACAGTATGCTGTGCCCTTCTCTTAATTAATAGCAGAGCAGAACTTAGTGCTTGAATGAATTGATGGCATCAATATATGCCTCAACGCTGGCTGTAACAATGTCAGTGTTTGCTCCGAAACCATAATAAATGGAACCATCGTATTCAACCTGCATGTGCACCTTACCAACATCGTCAGAACCCTTGTTAATGGCTTGGATAGTAAACTCCTTAAGCACCATTTTGCGCTTGATAATGTCTTTAACCGCATTAATGGCAGCATCAACAGGACCATTGCCTTCAGCAGCAGCTCTGAACTTTTCACCTGCAATGTCAAGGATAATGGCAGCAACAGGACGCACACCATGTCCGCTGGTTACTTGCAAGTAGTCAAGTTTTATGCTATGTGAAGCTGAACGTTCAGCACCAGCCAAAACCAATATGTCGTCATCAGTCACTTCTTTCTTCTTGTCGGCCAGTGCAAGGAAACGCTGGTAAATGTCGTTTAACTTTTCATCGCTTACTTCAACTCCTAACACTTCAAGGCGGTGCTTTAATGCGGCATGTCCTGAACGGGCTGTGAGAATAATAGAGTTATCATCAATGCCTACATCTTTAGGATTGATGATTTCATAAGTTTCTACATTTTTCAACACGCCATCTTGGTGTATGCCGCTTGAGTGAGCAAAGGCATTTCGGCCAACGATGGCTTTGTTAGGTTGCACGGGCATGTTCATGAGTGAACTTACCATGCGCGATGTAGCTGCAATCTTTTGCGTGTTGATGTTTGTTTCGATGTCGAGGTGGTGACATTTCAAAATCATGGCAATCTCTTCCTCGGCTGTGTTACCAGCACGTTCACCTATGCCGTTGATGGTTACTTCAACTTGGCGTGCACCATTGAGCACACCCTCGAGTGTACAAGCTGTGGCCATGCCTAAATCGTTGTGGCAGTGGGTTGACAAAATGGCTTTGTGTACACCATCAACGTGTTCCATTAAGTATTTAATTTTGTTGCCATACTCATGAGGTAAACAGTAGCCTGTGGTGTCGGGAATGTTGACAACGGTAGCACCCGCTTTAATTACGGCTTCGACTACTCGTGCCAAGTATTCGTTGTCTGTTCGGCCAGCGTCCTCGGCATAAAATTCAACGTCTTCAACATATCGTTTGGCATATTTCACAGCAGCTACAGCACGCTCAATTATCTCTTCGCGTGTTGAATTGAATTTGTATTTTATGTGGCTATCACTTGTGCCTATGCCTGTGTGTATGCGCTTGTGCTTGGCAAACTTTAATGCCTCAGCTGCACAATCAATGTCTTTTTCAACAGCGCGTGTCAAGGCACAGATGGTGGGCCATGTAACGGCTTTTGATATTTCAATAACAGAGTTAAAGTCGCCAGGACTTGAAATGGGAAATCCTGCTTCGATTACGTCAACTCCCAATTGTTCGAGTTGTTTGGCTACTTGAATTTTTTCAACTGTGTTCAGTTGGCAGCCTGGTACTTGTTCACCATCGCGTAGGGTGGTGTCAAAAATGTAAAGTCTGTCGCTCATAATATTTTGATTGTGTTGTTAAATGCGTGGTAAATAAAACATCCTCACTTCCAGTGTTGTGGGGCGGAAGTGAGGATGTTATTGCGTTATTGGCTTACACATATGTTTTTGCATGCTATTTAAGTAGCATTGCTATGTGTTATCAATTGATGCTTGTTCTTTTTTTTACTTTAAAGCATAACTCTCACTCCCGCGTACCCAGTGTACGCAAGCTAAGCAATAGACTAAGTCGGAAGTAAGATGTCAATGTTTGCTTCATGTTATTTTCTTTTTGTGTGGGCAAAGTTATAAAATAATTGCAAAATGAAAGCATTTTAGATGTTTTTTTTGATAGGGAATAAAAAACTCTTTGATGCTTGCATCAAAGAGCTTTTAACGACCATTTGTTTTGCCATAAAGATAAATGCTTTATTTGTCAACGTATATTTGCTTTTACGCAAGATGTTTGTTGCGTTTTTACTATGTTTTAATGCATGTAATTCGTTATCAACTAATTTGTAACCTCTATAAAAAATAAAAGTGGCCCATTTCGCAACGGACCACTCAATGTTTTTATAGGTATTAGTCCTTAAGGTAAAAAGATTGTGATTAGGATAACGGGTGCAAATGTAGTTCCTTATTTTTACATGACCAAACATTTGCTAAAGAATTTATATAACTATTGTTATATTCTGTAATACGCAATATGCAAAGTTGTGCGTATATAGTTAAAAAGCAGGAAGAAGTGTACCTTCTTCCTGCTTGAATTTTAAAAGTCGAACGAAAGTCGAGCGTTGATTTGTCGGCCTGTGAGGTAGTTGGGCACGGCATACTGTGTGTTGGTAATGTCTGTTACCCAATAGTATGAATTGACATTGTCAATGCCTAATAAGTTGAAGCAGTCAACTCCCAACCATATATTTTTAAATATGCGTCCTATGCCATGTTGTATGTGATGGTCTTCATTTTTGAGTAATCGGTAACTCATGCCTACATCAACGCGTTTGTAAGCAGGGGCACGTAAGGTTTGTTGTGCTTTTTCGCTACGGGGAGGACCAAAGGGTAGGCCATCGGCAAAGGCTGCCTTAAGCGTAAAGCGCCAACGAGTCGTTCCAGGAAAGTAGTCGGTAAAGTACAACGAAACGTTGTAAAGTTGATCTGTTGGGCGTGGTACCCACAGTCCGTTAATCTTTTCCTTCGTGCGCATGAGTGAGAAGGACAACCATGAGTCGGTGCCTGGCACAAATTCGCCATAGAGCTTGAAATCAACACCTGCTGCGTAACCACTTGATTCATTCCGTCCGTAATACACAACACGCACATTGTCAACCGTGTAAGGTATGAGGTGTGATAAGGCTTTGTAGTAAGCCTCGGCTGTGAATTTAAATGGGCGGTCGGCTACCTTAAAGGTATAATCGGCTCCCAGCACAAAGTGAATGGAACGTTGTGACTTGATGTTGCGGTTTAGTTGAACGGTTGATACGCCTGCTGTAATGGTTGTATCCTTTAATTCCTTGTAGAAGGGCGGTTGGTAATAGAAACCTGTAGCAAAGCGCAGTGTCCAATGATCAGAGAAGGATGGGAGTAGCCCTACCGATAGGCGTGGCGAAACGATGGTTTCTTTATTCCAATCCCAATGGCTGAGTCGAAGTCCATAGGTAATGTTGAACAAACCTGCCTTTGACCGAATGCGCCATGTGTCTTGTGCAAAGAACGCTATGCGTGAGGTGGTGATGTCTGACTTTGAGCGTAGACTATAAATAAGGCGTAAGGCTGTAGGGTTGTAAGGGAGTGAATAGCCCATTGAGTCGCGCATCTCCCATTCGCGTGAGTTATCGTGTATGGTTTCGCGTGTCCAATTAAAGCCTGCTTGTAGTGTGTGGCCCGTAAACTTTGTGCGAAAGCGCAACCCCGTGTTCATAACGCGTGCACGCAAGCGGTTGCGAGCATGCTCTAAATATGTGCCCACACCCATTTGCTCTTGTGTGGTAGCTTCGTTTAGCCAATATTGGCCTTGTATGTCATAGGTTTCATGCTCTTGTGTAGAGTAGGTTGAAAACTGAAAAGCCAAGTAGGTGTTGGGGTTAAAATGGCGAGTAAGGGTTGCCGCACCAAATAGGGTGCGGAAGTAATCCTTCTCTTGTCCATCAAAGTAAACCTTAAAGGTTTTAGCTTCGTAGATGGTGCCAAACTTTGTTTCGCGATCGTGGGGCACAAAGTTGTAATGATTGTCTGATATGTTGGCCAAGGCGTCAAATGACCATCGCCTGTTGGGGTGCCATGATAGCACGGCTTGATAGTCAAGAAAGTTGGGCTTGTATTCACCATTGGTGTCGGTTGAACCTAATAGGTAACGTGTGGTTTTGTAACGGAGTGATGACATTAAACTCACCTTTTTATTGCCCCAACCCACGTAGGCTCCTGCTCCTAACATGGAGGCTTGTGCTGAGGCTTCAAATGCATCGGGACGCTTGTAGGTGATGTCAAGTACCGACGACATTTTGTCACCATAACGAGCTTCAAATCCTCCTGAGGAGAAGCCAATGCTCTCAACCATGTCAGAATTGATGATGGAGAGTCCCTCTTGTTGGCCTGAACGAACTAACATGGGGCGGTATACTTCAATGCCATTGAGGTAAACGCAATTTTCGTCAAACGATCCACCACGAACATTATATTGTGATGACAACTCATTGTGGGTTGACACACCTGCTTGTGTGGCTATGATTTCTTCAACACCATTACCTGTAGTCGAAGGTGATAGTTTGGTGTCGGGTTTTGTTATGCGTTGTGTGGTAGTGGTTTGTCGTCCTTGTCCTGTAACTACGGCTGTGCCTAAGTTGTTGTCGGGGGAGTAGGGAGGTAGTATGATGTCTAATCTAACAGAATCACCTGGCGAACGTAATAGGCGCTTGCGTGTTTCATAGCCTATCATTGAGTATACTATGCGCACGCTATCGGCAGAGTTGCACCATAGGGTATATTCTCCTTTAAGGTTAGTAACGGTAAGCGCTGCCTGTCCTAAGGCTCGAACACTTGCCAATTCAATAGGTGCTCCGTCTGTATCTTTTATTGTGCCGAACACGCGTGTGCGTTTTTGTGCGTGTGCTTGCATCGTGCTGAATAAAAGGCCGATGAGCAGAAATATGTGAAGTTTCTTTAGTGGGTTCATGCTACTAATAACGAATAAATACTATTGTTATTGTTGTAAGGATAAAATTAAAGGCGCAACTTTCAATGTTGAAAGCTGCGCCATTGTGTGGGCAAAGATGGATTCGAACCACCGAAGGCGTAAGCCAGCAGATTTACAGTCTGCCCCATTTGGCCACTCTGGTATTTGCCCTTATCTCCATTTCAACACCCTTACAACTTCGATTGTTGTTGATGTCTCTCGGAAACGGGTGCAAAGTTAGGCATTATTTCCTACCCACCAAACATTTCTCTGTTTTTTTTCAAGAAAAATTGATTTTTCTCACAAAAGCACCATTCGAACACGCTTCTAATACCCTTCAAACTAACATTTTGGTATATTTAAAAAGATACACACTCTCTACACCTACATAACGAACAGATTCTAAAAAAAAGAAGTGTATTACACATATTATAGAACAGCACCATCTTTCCAAGCCATCACAACATATAGTCTAATTTAGTCGGATGAAATACTGATAAACACTAACTTTGCAACATTATGAAGCTACACTACAATCAAGACCCAATGGGTAAAGCTATTTACGACTTTGTCCGCCATGGAAGTGCACAGTACCCATTAATCGTACAATCCACTCTGTTTGAAGATGACGAAATGCCCGTGCCCAACCTATTTCGCACCGAGAAAGATATGCCAAAATTAGAACGGATGGCAATTGACCTATGTAAAGGAAGTGTTCTTGATATTGGAGCTGGTGCTGGCTGCCACACACTTGCCTTAGAGCGAAGAAATATAAAAGTTACATCAATTGACATATCTGAACTATCTACCCAAGTACGTTCTATGCTCGGAGCAAAGAACGCGTTATGCGCTGACTTGTACACAGATAACTTTGGCAGTAATTTTGATACAATCATTATGCTCATGAACGGACTTGGATTGGCTGGCAACCTCAACAACCTACCCCATCTACTTAATCGCTGTAAGAATCTGCTTTCTGCTGGAGGCAAAATATTAGCAGACTCTTCCGATTTACGCTACATCTACGAAGATGAAGATGGTAATTTCGATTGGGATCCATCTGATGGTTACTATGGTGAAGTAGATTTTAAAATGTCATATGGTGATTGCGTTGGCAAGAGCTTTGACTGGTTGTATGTCGACTTTGACACACTTAGCCATACAGCTGCCTTGTGTGGACTAAAAGCTGCCAAAATTGCCGATGGAGAACACTACGACTACCTTGCAGAAATAACAGTCGCATCAAACAAATAATTTCACCAGTAAAAACGTAAAAAAGAGTCATCGAAGCATAGCTTTGATAACTCTTTTTTTCAGCGGTGTGTACGGGACTCGAACCCGTGACCCCATGCGTGACAGGCATGTATTCTAACCAGCTGAACTAACACACCATTCATTTTATTTGGTTTTGCTATCGTTTGTTTCAGTGTTGTTTGTTTCCCGATTGCGAGTGCAAAGGTACGACTTTTTTGTGAAGTACCAAACTTTTCCTAAGTTTTTTTCAAAAAATCTTCAGAAAAAGTGCAATTTCCTCATATTTTCCCTCTCGAAAGCTCCAATCGGGCAGTTTTGCTACTACTTTATAGCCATTGTTTTGAAACAGATAAAAGGAGGGGAGATTGTGTGGTGAAACGTAGGCGTAGAGTGAGTGAATGCGTAATCGCTCGGTGGCGTAGTGTTCCATCAGTTGCAATGCTCTTTGTCCGTAGCCTTGACCTTGGTAGGCACGGAGTAGGGTGATGCCCACTTCGGCTCTGGCATTGAGTGAGGAGTAATTAGTGAGGTCAATGAGTCCGATAGGTTGTGATGAAGTGTGAGCCTTGGGTGAAATTGTGCTATCTGACTGAGGACTGTTTGCTATATCAATTACGAGTCGCAATTGTCCGCATTCATATATGTTGTCCGATGATGCTATATAATTTTTAAGAGCAAAGCGCGAGTAGGGTCCATCGGTGTTTGAAGTGTTCCATAAGCGTTCATCGTTTTCAATGGTGTAGAGTAACTCCAGGTCTTCAGGTTCAAGGGGGCGTAGGTGCATATATATTATAGGTGTTGAGAGAAAAAGGCTACGTGTTAGTTTATCTCATCATGTTTGGGCCAGCAAAACACGAAACCAGTTAGGGTGATAAGAAGACAGAACAAGGCGCTACGGCTATTAACCACCCCGTAGTAGGTAATGAGGTTAACAAGTATGGCCAATGCTAAAATGCTTGTGCGTAGCATGTTCCATTGTTGTAGGTGTTGTGGGTGCTTGTTAAGTTTGCTACGTATGCCCTTGAAAGCAAATAAGCGTAAACTGCCCCATGTGCAGGCTAATGTGAGCACAATGCAGAGCATATTAAGTGCATAAGCTGTTTGCGCATTGGCTTTAACGTAGCCAATGGGCAAAATGTTGCATTCACATAATAGGGCAAAAATGGCAATGGCGCACCATACACTTAGGTAGATGGTACGGGCAAAGATGAGATTTTGTGGTTGTTGGGTTGATTCGTTGTTCATAATAAGGGGCTATTTGAGTGGTGTACGTCCTAATATTGATCGGCCAAGTGTTACTTCATCTGTGTATTCTAAGTCATCACCTATGCTGACACCTCGTGCCAAAACAGATAGCTTGATGCCAGTGTCGGCCAATTTGCGTGAGATGTAAAAGTTGGTGGTGTCGCCTTCCATGGTGGGGTTTAGGGCTAAGATGATTTCGTTGATGTTGCCAGTTTGTACTCGTGCAAAGAGTGACTCTAACTCTAAATCGGAAGGCCCAATTCCATCCATGGGCGAAATAACACCTCCTAACACATGATATAGGCCGTGAAATTGTCCTGTGTTTTCAATTGACATGACGCTATGTATGTTTTCAACTACGCATATGGTTGATTTATCACGTTGTGGGTTAGCACAGATGTCGCATACTTCGGTGTCGGATATGTTGTGACACACTTTGCAATGTTTTACGTCATCGCGTAGGTGGGTTAAACTGTCGCTAAAGCTATGCACCGTGTCTTTGTTTTGTGATAGTAGGTAAAGTGCAAAGCGTAGAGCTGTTTTGCGGCCTACACCAGGTAGGCGGGTGAGCTCTTGCACGGCATGCTCTAATAGTTTTGAAGGGTATTGTTCGTTAATCATTATGGTGCAAAGGTAATAAATATGTAGGTGTTCAGACTCTTTTTTTATGATGAAAGTTTATGGTCATGAATCATCCTATAGGCTTTTTAATGCTATTTTGCAGCCAAAGTTGAACACATGGTCGTGTGACATGCCTGTAAAGACACCAATGTCCATTAAGTGGGTGCTGAACCCATATCCCGCTTCAGCATAAAAACCTAAAGCATGAACAGAAAGCATGTTGAAGTAAATGCGTTCTGTTTGTACAATGCGCGATATGAAAGGTATGCGTGAAAGTGCTAACATGGGACTTTCGTAAGTCGAGGTGCAACGTACGTAGTAACGTGACTCATTGTACCAACGGGCACTAAGTAGTTGAAATTCGCCTGTTAGCTCGTCAGTCCATCCTTGTGGAACGTAGTTAAAACGTAAGAAGTCGTAGTCAATAAAGCAATTGTTGCCACGTTGCGTGTAACATCCTATGCCTGCTCTGAAATAGAGAGTGCGAAGTGCATAAAGTGGTAGGCGATAGCGCACATCACCCTCAATGCGTTCGTAGTAGGTGGCGTTTCTGTTAAGTCCGAAACCTCGTTCATATTGGGCTATGAATGTGGGGTAATGTGAATAGAGTGGAATGCAGCGATTATTGTTGCGATAGTAATATTGTGCAGGTGTCCATTCAATCTGTATGCTTGGTGCTAACGAACTTAGGTGATGTGATAGCCCCATGGTAGCAGTAATGTTGTTCCAGTCAACTAAAACACGGTGGTGATAGCGTGATCCCAAAGTAATGTTAAGTCCGGGAAGGGGCGAAAAGGTAAAGTTGCACAAGGCATAATTGTCGCGGTAATCATTAAATCCATAATGGTTGATGATGTTGTTAATTGAGTCAAAGTTTTCCATTCCTTTGAGTCGTTGTCGTAGCTCTTCAGCTTGCTTGTTATTATAGCTGCGTGCACCTCCCCCCACCTCAAAAGTGAGCAAAGCATTCTTTTTAGGCCAAAAACGTAGGTTTAAAGGCACTTGCCAGTAAACTTGCTTTTGCTTAAAACTGTAGCCTACAACTGGACTAAACTGAATGACATCATCGCTGATGTTGGGATTCTTGTTAAGGGTAAACTTTATGCGTGTTCGCAAAGAAAGTCCTTTTGCTCCGCTCCATTGTAGCATAGATGGGGTGATAATTGCAGGCAGTTTAAGTTGGGCATAGCCATCGTTGCTCAGATTAAGTGCGTGTGATGATAAGAGTATGTTTTGGGTGTGTTTACCGAGCGTGTTATGTTGGTGTGCTACCTTGGGGTCTGCTAACGTAGGGTCATTAGGTAGGTTGAAGGTAGAGTCGTTCTCATTTAGTGCGTTATGTTGCTTAAATTGCTGTTTTTCACTTTCGCGCAAGGCCATGGGACGGATGGCATCGAAGTAAGAGGCCGAAGTAATCATTTGGGTGGTGTCAATACGCAACCAACATTGCTGTGTTAGGTCATATTTATCGCGGTGCTTTGTGTGATGCGGTAATGGACAACTGAAAGAGTAGTGGGCAAAAAGGTCAGTTGTCTCGAGCACTTTGTTGCCTAATAATTTAAAGTTTGACACGATGCGCATGCGCTGTGGAGTTAGTTGTTCAAGTCCATTGCGCCCCATGCGTGCATTTACAGTTATGTGTTGTAATTGTATATTAAATTGTAGTATGAAATGTGTGATAGCTCCTGTTTTTATGTCAACATCGGCATAACCTTTGGCTAATTGGTCATTGCTAAAGCGAGGCTGAATGTGCATACGTACGGTGGTGGCTGTTGTGCCATTACCTAAATGTGTGAATACGTAGCTATAGTGATAAAAACGGCTGTTGCGACGATTAAAAGGATTGAGCAATTGGTCAATAAATAGTTTCGCGTCATAAATTTGAAAATTAAATCGACTATATGACGTGAATCGTTCAGGTTGCAGATAGCGATTGGTGGAGTGATAGGCTATGACTTTGCAGTCAATTTCACCAGGTGGCCGCATTTGCAGCATGAGTTGCGCTTCGGTTACATATTCGTTTCGTCCGCGTTCTAATCGTGGCATGTTGGGCAAATATCGAACAATGGGGCCACAGCGTTGTGTAAACATGTTGTGACGCAAGTAGAGTGTTACCATGCTTTCGCTTAAGCGTGGTGTGCCTTCCTTTTGTGCTTTGATAAATTGGTTGATGCTATCAGCAAATGCAAATACACGATTTTCAATGTGTTGTACTTGTGCTTGCATGTATATGCCCCCATACAATATAGCGACAAGTAGTAATGCTACTCGTCGTAGTAGTGTGTGTGTCTGGGTGTGCGGAAGGTACATAGAAACTTTTTGTTGGCGTTGAAATAAGGTGAATTGCGGGTTTGATTCTTTTGATTGTGATGAGTACGGAAGAGGGTAAATAAGTAAGTGCTCAAATTATATTAAAAGTGTTTTGATGAGTCTATCAGTATATATAGAGAGAAGTCGTCTAAACTTTTCTGACGAAGATTATATTTAAAGTTTTATCTCTTCTACATTCAATATTTACCTTCTTTTTGGGGCTTTTTTAGGACTATCATCGGTTGTGTAGCTCGCTACATTTCTTATTTAAGTCCTATAAATCTCCTCAAAGATAGTGCAAACCGAGAGCAGAGATGCAAGCTTGGTTGCAATCTTTGCCAAGGTGCCGCCTATCTTATAAAAAGATAAAGGCAAAACTTGAATTCCATAAAAGTTTAGACAACTTCATACACATTCAACATAAAAAGAACTTTATACACCTACATTAATAATGTAAGGAGAATACATTCTATCACGTTGTCAGCAAAATTGAATGAGGCTATTAGCTGCGGCTAACAGCTTTGACTCCCCTCACGGTACGCAGCTTTTTGATGAGTCCCGTAAGGCGTTGCGTGTCGTCAACCAAAATGGTGAGTATGCCTGAGAATAAACCATCGTTAGAGTCAATGTTGATGCTACGCAGCATGATGTGTTCCTCTTTTGATATAATGGAGGTTATGTTGTTAACAATGCCCAAGTCATCTTGCCCAACAACGTGTAGCGTGATGGGGTATGAACCTTGTCCTTTTCCAGCCCAGCGGGCTTTCACTATGCGATAGCCAAAACGTTGACGTAGTGCTGGAGCATTAGGGCAGCTTGTGCGATGAATTTTAATGCCACCATTAACAGTCACAAAACCGAATATATCATCGCCATAAACGGGACTGCAGCAACGTGCCAGTTGGTAGTCAAGGCCTTTAAGATCACGACCAATAACTAATTCGTCTTGCTCACCTTTGGCTTTTACTCCAATTTCGCTCTCCATGCTGAACTCTTCAGCTGAGCGTGTGGCTGCACGCTCGGCAATGCCTTGCTCGCGTTTGCCTAATTCAACATAGGTGTCAAGTGCATGGTTAATGTCGACCTTGTCGTTGGCCAAAGCTTTGAAAAAGTCAAAACTCTCTTTGTAACCTAATTTTTTGATAAGTTGATTAACCAATGCTTCATCCCAATCTATCTTTCGGTTACGCATTTTGCGCTCAAGCGTCTCCTTGCCAAGCGCTGTTTCGCCTGCGGTTAGTTCGCGTACGGCAGCTCTGATTTTTGAACGTGCATGGTTGCTCTGTGCTATTGATAACCATTCAGACTTTGGTTTTTGGGTAGTAGAGGTGAGTATTTCAACCGTTTGTCCGCTTTCAAGAGGCTGACGTATTGGATAGTTCTTCCCGTCAATTCTTCCGCCTACACATCGGTTACCTACGCCTGTGTGTATGGTGTAGGCAAAGTCAAGTACGGTAGAGTGGGGCGGTAAACGATAAAGGTCACCTTTAGGTGAGAATACGTACACATCTTGTTCCTTTAAGTCAGATGAAAGACTTTGTGTGAGTAAGCCCTCATTGCCTGTTTCAAGCGCTGAGCGAATGTCGGCTAACCATGAGTCAACGCCACCACTACTGCTCTTAACACCTTTATAACGCCAGTGGGCAGCTAAGCCATGTTCAGCAATCTCGTCCATACGCTCTGTGCGTATCTGCACTTCTACCCATTTATCTTCGGGCCCCTTCACCGTGATGTGCAGACTTTCGTAGCCATTACTCTTGGGCACAGTAAGCCAGTCGCGTAAGCGCTTTAAGTTGCTCTCATACTTGTTAGTAATGAGCGAAAAAACCTTCCAACATTGCTCTTTTTCTTTAGCCAATGGGGCATCTAAAATAATGCGTATGGCAAATAGGTCGTACACACCATTGAACCCACATTGCTGTTTCTTCATTTTTTGCCAAATAGAGTGAATACTCTTGGTGCGGCCTTTCATGTGGTAGTGCAAGCCTTCGCTGTCAAGCATTTGGCGTATTGGGGCAATGAAACGTTCAATGTAGGCATCGCGTGCACGCTTTGTAGCATTCAAATTCTCCTTAATCATGTAGTAGGCATCATGCTCCAAATATTTGAGGCTGAGGTCTTCGAGTTCACTTTTCAACTTGTAAAGTCCCAACTTGTGTGCTAAAGGCGCATATAAGTAAGCGGCTTCTGTACTTACTCGTCGTTGAGCTTTAATGTTCTCAACGTCTTTTATGTGGCGCATGACATTTACGCTGTCGGCTATGAGCATAAGTATGATGCGCATGTCTCCTGCTTGCGCAATGAGTAGGTTGCGAAAGTTGTCGGTGCGCATAGCTTCAGTTTTTACCTCAATGCTTTCAACGCGTATAAAGCCGCGTAAGGTGTTGGCTATGTCTTTGCCAAAAAAACGTTCTATTACGTCGCATTGTTCAGCTGTGCGTACCACCGAACGTAACATGTAGGCTGTTAATGCGTGTCCGCGTAATCCTATTTCGTCAACAGCCAAGCGTATGGCCTCGGCCGCTAAAACGATGCGGTTGAGTCCGAATTCGTCACGTATGAGGCTTTCGTTTGTGGCAATGGCACTATTGATGTAATCGGCTAATTGATGCACCTCGTCATGGTTGGGGCGTACGTGCTCGTTGTGATAAATGCCCAACAAAGCTTTTACAAAGTTGTTGCGTTCAGCAAAATCTCTTTTCATATCGCTCATAGTCATTTAAGTGTGCGTAAGTAGGTTTTCAAAATAATTTTGTACGCCTACTTAGTAATGGGTAAAAAATAACTTGCTCAATTTGTAGAGTCAACCCGTTGGCAGATTTCTTGGTGAACGGGTTAATAAGTTAACAAGTTAACAAGTAAGTATGCTATACACCACTTATTATGTTAAAGTCAGAATGGTAAGGAGTTAAAAACTTGGCAAACATACCTGTTAACCCGTTAACCTGTCAACCCAAAGAACCTGTCAACCCAAAGAACCTGTCAACCCAAAGAACC
>ERZ506887.878-NODE-878-length-16716-cov-9.801633_pt1 | contig 16716 bp, 13 predicted proteins | sample MGYA00512905_ERZ506887 | MGnify/ENA metagenome assembly ERZ506887 | reverse complement strand
TGGCCTCCCGCAGCGTGCGCATGGCCGGTGATATGTTCGATCAGGCCATCATTGCCTTCATCAAGCGCAAATACAACCTGCTCATTGGTGAGCGCACCGCAGAGCAGATCAAGATCGAGATCGGCTCTGCCTATGTGCTGGACCCTGAAATGACCATGGAGATCAAGGGCCGCAATCTGGTGGACGGCCTGCCCAAAAACATCGTGGTCCACTCGGAGGATGTGCGCGAGGCACTGCTGGAGTGTCTGGTCAAGATCACCAGCGCCATCAAGGAAACGCTGGAGCGCACCCCGCCGGAGCTGAGCGCGGATATCATCGACCGCGGCATCACCCTGACCGGCGGCGGCGCACTGCTGCGGGGTCTGGATCAGCTGATCCAGAGCGAGACCGGCATCGACGTGCACATTGCGGAAGATCCGCTGGACTGCGTGGCCAAGGGTGCCGGTGCGGTCCTGGATCACGTGGACGTCCTGCATGATGTGCTGGACACCGACGGCGGACACATGTAACACGGGCCGCAGCCCGTACTTGCGGAAAAAGCTCTTTTGCGCAGCGCCTGCGCTGATTTCCGCGGCAAACAATGTTCCTTGCGCGGATGGCAGAGCTGTCCGCGCTTTTCTTATGGCAGGAGCCCGAACAGGAGGACACCCCCTTGAAGGATTTTTTTGACACATGGAAATTTAAGATACTGGTGGCGGTGGCGGTGTTTCTGGTGGGAATCATGGCCTATGCCGGCGCCAATGGCCGGCTGACTGCCGCCCCGCAGGAGCTGCTGAGCGTGGTGCTGACGCCGTTTCAGAAGGTGACTTCGGCCCTGAGCGGCGGCATCGGTTCGGTGTGGGAAAAGTACACCAGCATCGATGATGTGATGGCCCAGAACGAACAGCTGGAAGCTGAGAACGCCGAACTGCGCCAGCAGATGGTGGACTACGACCGCATCAAGGCGGAGAACGAAGCCTACAAGGCGCTGACCCGCATTCAGGATGCCAACAGCGAGGCCAGTTATGTTTCCGGCTTTGTGATCGGCCGCGACCCGCTGGATGAGTTTGGCGGCTTTACGCTGGACTGCGGCACCGTGAACGGTGTGGCCGTGAGCGATGCCGTGATCAGCGATAAGGGCTACCTTGTGGGCGTCGTGGTGGAGGCAGATACCACCAGCTGCAAGGTGATGACCGTCCTGCATCCCAGCTTCAACGCAGCGGGCGTTGTGTCCCGCACGCGGGAAAACGGCATCCTCACCGGCAGCACCGACTACGCCGGTGACGGCCTGTGCGTGCTCACCAATCTGGAGCGCGCCGCCGAAACTCAGATGGGCGATCAGGTCATCACCACCGGCCTTGGCGGCGTGTTCCCGCCGGATGTGCTGGTGGGCGTGGTGCAGAAGGTGGAGCCGGAAGTCAGCGGCAAATCCTCGGTGGCGGTCATCCGCCCGGGCGCAGACCCGCGCACCGTCAAGCATGTTTTTGTCATCACCGATTATTAAGGAGGCACCAGTATGGAATCACGCCGTATGCGCAGCCGCAGTCAGGCGTTGAAATGGGCCTGCTACGCGGCAGCGCTGTTTGTGTGCGCGGCATTGCAGACCACGCCCGGCCTGTTCCGGCTGGGGCAGGCAAAACCGCTTTTCATCCTGCCGCTCTGCCTTGCGGTGGCGGTGTACGAGGGCGAGTTTGCCGGGGCACTGTTCGGCGCGGTAGGCGGCCTTTTGTGGGATTACACCGCCGGGCGCACGGTGGGAATGCTGGCGCTGGAACTGCTTTTGCTCTGTTTTGCGCTTTCGGTGCTGGTGCAGGTGTATCTGCAGGGCAGCACATGGAACTTTGCGCTCATCGGCACCGGCACGGCCCTTGTGGTGCTCTCGCTGGACTGGCTGTTTTTTTACTATATGCCGGGTTACAGCTGGGCGCTGAGCCGCTGGCTCACCTTTGTGCTGCCCTCGGCAGTGATGACGCTGGTGCCGTCGCTGGTGCTGTTCAGTCTGGTGCGGCGCATTTATAACGAGTTCAAAATCGACAACGGCGTGATCTGAACCGCCGGAGGAAACGCGGATGAACCAAAACGAACGAAAAACCGTCTTGCACCGGATGCTCCTGCTCATCGCAGTGGCCTGTGTTATCATGGGCCTGTACGCGATGCGGCTGATCTTTCTGCAGCTGGTCAACGGCGACGATTTCAAAGCCAAGGCGACCAACACCACCGACTATAATTTTACGGTCACTGCGGCCCGCGGCGACATCGTGGACAGCGCCGGGCGGCGCATTGCCACCACGGCCACCAGCTATAATGTGGTGCTCAACAAGCTGCTGATGGGGGACCGCGATCTGGATGCCATGCTGCAGCAGATCGTGGAGTTGCTGCGGGAAAACGGCGAGAGCTGGAACGATACCCTGCTCATCGGCCAGCCGGACGCAGCAGGCCGCTATGCCTTTACAGACGATGATTCTTCTGCCAGCGATCAGAAGCAGCTGGCGGATATGAAGGAGACCCTTGGTCTGCAGCAGTATGCCACCGCTAACGATGTGATGGAAATGCTGGTGGAAAAGAACGAGCTGCAGAGCTTCTCGCTGGAATGGCAGCGGGTGCTGGCCGGCATCCACTACGAGATGGACCGGCAGGCCTTTTCCAATGTGAACAACTTTGTCATGGCAGAAAACGTCAGCGCGGCAACGGTGGCCACTATCAAGGAGCACAGCCTGCAGCTGCCCGGCGTGGAGATCGTGGAGACCAGTGCCCGCAGCTACGATCAGAGCGATATCATCCCGGCCGTGCTGGGCCGTGTGGGCAAGATCACGGCTGAAAAGTGGAAGGTGACCGATTCAAATGGTCAGGTGACCTATCCGCTGCGGGAAAAAGGCTATAATATGAACGATGTTCTGGGCATTTCCGGCCTGGAATCCGTTTATGAGGATGAGCTGCGCGGCAAGGATGGCGTGGAGACGATCACCCGCAACTCGGACGGCGTGATCGTGGATACCCGCCTGACCACCGCCCCGGAGCCGGGCCATACGGTGCAGCTGACCATTGACAGCAATTTTCAGCGTGCGGTGGACAAGGCGCTGGCCAACAATATCGATATGATCAACCGTGTCTACAACACCGGCGATATGAAGGCCGCTGCTGCTGCTGCGGTGGTCATCGACGTGAAGGATGGCGGCGTGCTGGCGGCGTCCAATTACCCCAGCTACGACCAGAACCTTTATGCAACCAACTACAGCGAATACAGCTCTGACCCAAGCCTGCCCCTGTTCAACCGGGCACTGCAGGGTCTGTACACGCCCGGCTCCACCTTCAAGCCTGCCGTGGCGGTGGCTGCGCTGGACAGCGGCCTCATCAACCAGTATTCGACGGTGTACTGCAACGGTGTATACAATTATTTCAAGGACTACCATCCCCGCTGCACCCGCCACGGCCACAGCGGCAACATCGATGTGGTAACGGCCATCAAGTGGAGCTGCAACATCTTCTTCTATGATGTGGGCCGCCGCCTGACCAGTGACGTCTATGATGCCTATGCCTATAAGCTGGGTCTGGGCCAGCGCACCGGCGTGGAGGTGGGCGAGGCGCTGGGACGGCTGACCACCAAGAACGACTCCAACTATATGGCATCGCTGGATGTTCAGGCCGCCATCGGTCAGGGCAACACGGTGGTCACACCCATCCAGCTGGCCACCTACGCGGCAACGCTGGCCAATAACGGCACCCGCTACCGCACCCACTTCGTAAAGGCCATTCTCGACTCCAACACCGGCGAGGTGATCCGCGAGACACAGCCCGAGGTGATGGATGTCATCGAAGGCACCGGCAACACCTTTGAGCTGGTGCGGCAGGGCATGAAGCAGGTGCCCAGTACCATTTCGGGCAAGATCTCCAGCTATCCGGTGCCCATCGCCTGCAAGACCGGCACTCCGCAGCGAAGCGAGACTTACGCCCCGGGCAAGCACTACCTGAACGCCATGATGGTGGCCTACCTCCCGGCAGATGACCCGGAGATCGCCATCGGCATCTCCATCGAGTACGGCGGCTACGGCGCCCGTGTCGGTGATCTGGTGGTGGATATCGCCAATGCCTACTTTGCCCTGAAGGACGGCTCTCTTGCCCAGCAGGCAGAGGAAGAAAAAGAGGCCGAGCAGGCCCAGCAGGAAAAACAGGACGCGTCCCAGACCGATGCCGCAGGACAAACGGCAGTCGGGCAGACCGCCGACACCGCTGCGCCGCAGGCCGGGCAGACGGCTCCCGCAGCGCAGGACGCTGCACCGGAAGGGACTGCCGCAGACACAGCGCAGCCTGCTGTACAGGATGGGCCGGACGTAGCGCAGGCCGAACAAAACCCCGATGCCATTGCGCCGGAGAACTGAAAACGGGAGACAAAACCGACGCGGGAAAGGGCGCTGCAGCGGTGGTTTGAATGGGAACACCCCTGAAAAGAAAACAAAATTGAATGTTTTGTATAAAAACTGGTTGTAAAAGATTGGATTTTGTGATATCATTTCAACCAAAGGACTTTTTACAAGTGGGTCCGCATCGTGAAGAAAGAGGAGAGGGTAACGGATGACGATCGCACTCATTGCACATGACTCCAAAAAGGAGCTGATGGTTCAGTTTTGTACGGCTTACTGCCGTATCCTGAGCCAGCATAAACTGGTGGCCACCGGCACGACCGGTAAGTTGATCGCTGAGGCTACCGGTTTACAGGTGCAGCGCTTTCTGGCCGGTGTGCAGGGCGGCGACCAGCAGATCGCATCCCGCATCGCCTGCAATGAGATCGACCTGCTGCTGTTCTTCCGCGACCCCATTAACGCAAAGCCCAGTGAGCCCAACGAAATGACGCTGCTGCGCCTGTGCGATGTGCACAATATCCCCATGGCCACCAACATCGCCACCGCCGAGGTGCTGATCCACGGCTTGGAGCGCGGCGATCTGGACTGGCGCGATATCGTGCATCCCCAGAACTGACAAAACAATTTGGAATGGCTCCGCGTGCGCTGCGCCATAATCAGAGGAAACGTTATTTTTTATATTAGAATTCCGGAAAATCTGCGGATTTTCCGGAATTCTTTTTTCACGGGAAAGGCCGCTGCGGCACACGGCAGCAGAGATGCATTCTGCGGTTTAGACCCCGCTCCCGTAAAAATGAAAATTGGGAGCATCCGCAGATGCTCCCAATTTTCGTATTATCAATAGAATTTCCGCTGAATATGGCCAGAGTGCAACGGAGGCCATTCAAAATTGTATTTGTTAAACTTTAAAATCTTCGGCCATTTCGGCTACGTCTTCCGGGGCAAAATCGCCCAGCGGCAAGATCAGCCGTGCCAGTGTCTCCTGCGGCAGAGCTGCAAGAATCGTGCTGTCATCACTGCCGGTGCCTGCGGGCGGGCAGACAGTGTGCACGCCGTCTGCGCCGGTCTCCACCCGGGCACGGTGAGCGGTTGCCACATACTGCATCCCAAGCTTGTCTGCAGCCGTCAGCAGGGCGGCAAACAGCGGTGTGCCGCCATCGCCCAGAACATCGGCGTCCTGCCCGGCCAGTGCTTCAGCGTTCAGCACGATGCACTCGATGCCAAGGGCTTCCGCCGCCTTTCGGGCCGCCTCCGCTCCGGCGGCCTGCCCGGCGTCCAGCCGCACGGCGGCACCTGCCACGGCAAAGCCCTGCTGCTGTAAAATGCGCACGGCTACGGCGCATTCTCTGCTGCCATCCATCTGCACCAGAACTTTATCCTGACTCTCGTAGGTGTCAAACCCGCTGCCGGGCAAAAATGTGTCGCTCATGTTCCCTGCCTCCCGCCATGTGCTTTGCTCTGTGCCACGGCCAGCTGGTCGCAGCGTTCGTTCTCCGGGTGGCCTGCGTGGCCCTTGACCCAGACGTAGGTGATCTTGTGCCGGGCTTCCTGCTCCAGTGCCTGTGCCCAGAGGTCCGGGTTCAGGGCAGGGGAGCCATCGGCTTTTTTCCAGCCCCTGCGCTGCCATCCTCTGGCCCAGCCCTTCTGCAGCCCGTTGATGACATACTGGCTGTCGGAGCACAGCCGCACCTCGCACGGCTCCTTGAGCTGACGCAGCGCCTCGATAAAGGCTGTCAGCTCCATGCGGTTGTTGGTGGTGCTGTCATCACCGCCGCTGAGCTCCTTTTCATAGACTTTGCCGTTAAAACGGTAGCGCAGCACGGCACCCCAGCCGCCCGGGCCGGGATTGCCGCTGCATGCGCCGTCGGTGTACACTTCGACCTGCTTCATGCGGTTCTCCTTATAAAATGAGTTGCTTCTATTTAGCGCTATTTTTGGGCTTCTGTCAAGTGCGAATGTATATTCCGTGCCGGAGCTGCCAAACCTTGGAATTGACAAAAACGCCGGGAAATACTATACTTATCCTAACAAAATGCGTATAGGGGCGCACCGCAGGCGTGTGCCCGGGCGTTCCAACAGAAAAGCCACGGTCGCATCGAGCAGATGGACTTATCTGGCACAAAACCTCTTACGGAACAGGCAGCGGTTTGCAAAAAACACGCTGAGAAATAAATTCTATACGGTGCATCCAACGGAAGCCGATGCGATTTTTCAAGGTGCTTCCCATGCACAGCGCGGCTGTTCCCACAAACGGGGACGGTCTGCGCTGTAATTATTTTGGAGGTCAGAATGGCACAGTCGAAAGAAAATACCAATGTTTCCGCACGCGGCAAGGCCGCAGCAGCGAATCAGAATGCGGGCGCACCTGCCGCGCAGGCGGGCGAAAAGCGCCCCCGTACCACCCGTCGTCCTTATTATAACCGCCGGCCCCGCCGCCCGCAGCAGCCCAGAGAGGCTGCGGTGCCCATCCACATCTATCCGCTGGGCGGTCTGGGTGAAGTGGGCAAGAACATGACCGTCTACGAGTGCAACGGCGACATGATCATCGTGGACTGCGGTCTGGTGTTCCCGGACAGCGACATGTACGGCGTGGACATGGTTATCCCGGACTTCACCTTTGTGGTGCAGAACAAGGATAAGATCAAGGGCCTGCTCATCACCCACGGCCACGAAGACCACATCGGCAGCATCCCATATCTGCTGCAGAAATTTGATCTGCCCATCTATGGCACCCGCCTGACCTGCGGACTGATCCGCAACAAGCTGGAAGAGTTCGGTCTGGCAGGCAAGACCAAGTTCGTGGAGATCACCCCCAGACAGAAGATCAGGCTGGGCTGCTTTACCATTGAGCCCATCCATGTGAACCACTCCATCCCGGACGCGGTGGCCTTTGCCATCGACAGCCCGGCGGGCACCATCATCCAGACCGGCGACTTCAAGATCGATTATACCCCGCTGGCCTGCGGTGTCACCGACCTGTCCACACTGGCCGAGTACGGTCAGCGCGGCGTGCTGGCCCTGCTGAGCGATTCCACCAACTCCGAGCGCCCGGGCTTTACCGCCACCGAGCAGAAGGTGGCCGCAGGCGTGCGCAATCTGTTCGCCCGTGCCCGCAACAAGCGGATCATCATTGCCACCTTTGCTTCCAACATCTACCGCGTGCAGCAGATCATCGATCTGGCTGTGGAGGATGGCCGCAAGGTGGCCTTCAGCGGCCGCAGCATGGTGAACAACACCGCCATGGCGCAGGAGCTGGGCTATATGCACATCCCGGAGGGCACCCTCATCAGCGTGGATGAGCTGAACCAGTACCCGCCGGAGCAGGTAGTGCTCATTACCACCGGCAGTCAGGGTGAACCCCTGAGCGCCCTTTCCCGCATGGCGTCCTGCAGCCACCGTCAGGTGCGGGTGGGTCCCGGCGATTTCATTATCATTTCGGCAAATCCCATCCCCGGCAACGAGAAGAGCGTGACCAAGATCGTCAACGGTTTGCTGCTGCTGGGTGCAGAGGTCATCTACGAGAGCATGTACGATGTGCACGTTTCCGGCCACGCCTGTCAGGAAGAGCAGAAGCTCATGCTCACTCTGACGAAGCCCAAGTATTTCCTGCCGGTGCACGGCGAGTACAAGCAGCTCAAAAAGCATGCCCTCACCGCTGCAAGCCTCGGCATCCCCACCAGCAACATCCTCATTGCGGAGAATGGCTCCAACGTCATCCTCAGTCAGGATGAGATGAAGCTGGGCGAGCCGGTGACGGCCGGTGCCGTCATGGTGGACGGTCTGGGCGTGGGCGATGTGGGAAATGTAGTCCTGCGCGACCGCAAGCACCTGTCCGAGGACGGTCTGGTGATCATCGTGGCCACCGTGGACAGCAAGACCGGCAAAGTGCTGGCCGGCCCCGACCTTGTGAGCCGCGGCTTTGTGTATGTGCGCGAGAACGAGAGCCTGATGGACGGTGCACAGAGCATCGTGGAAAATGCGCTGGACCGCTGCGTGGACGAGCATGTGCGCGACTGGAACAGCGTCAAGACCCGTGTGCGCGAGGCACTGAGCAGCTATATCTATCGGCGCACCAAGCGCAGCCCGATGATCCTCCCCATCCTGATGGAGGTCTGATCCGGGCACGCTGCCGCAAACAATGCGGCGGAAGGCAGGAGATTTGATGAAACAAAAACCAAGATGGACATTGGAGATGCTCACTGCCAGTCTGGCCGTGCTGTGCGGCCTGCTGGTGCTGGTGCTGCTGGTCCAGCGGCCCACGGCATGGCCGGCGCTGCTGGCACTGGTGGTGCTGTGGGGCGTTGTGGTGGTGCTGTTCCGCTGCCAGCTGCGCAAGTGGGTGGCCCGGTGGATGTGCGGCGGCAGCTTTGAAAGCTCCAAACTGCAGTTCAGTCTGGAGCCGCTCTCGCAGCCGGCCGCGCTGCTTTCCGGTGAGACGGTGCTGTGGTACAATGCACAGTTCCGCGCCCGCCTGTTGAACGGGCAGGATGTGCTGGTGAGCCGTGTGCAGAAGGTGATGCCCGGCCTTGACCTGCAGCAGTGCCGCAAGCAGGAGGGCCAGCTGCTGACCCTCGCGGACGGCATGTGGAGCGTGCACAGCTCCACAGTGCCCGGCAATGCCGAGAGCATGACCCTGCTGGTGCTGAACGAGGAGACCGCCCTGCGCAAGGTGGAGGCGGAATACAAAGCCAGCCGTCCGGGTTATCTGGTGTTTCTGGTGGACGGCTACGATGATGTGTTCGGTGACATGCTGGACAGCGAGCGCGCCCGCCTGCTGGAAGGCATCAACCGCACGCTGGAGGATATGATCGGCCGGGGCAGCGGCTTTTTACGCCGTGTGGCCAGCGGCCGCTATATCGCCGTGGTGGAAGAGCGCCAGATGGAGCAGTTCGCCAACCGGGGTTACGATGTGCTGGACAAGATCCGCGCACTGGACCCCAGCGTGAATCTTTCGCTGTCCATCGGCATTGGCCGCGGTGCCAAGACCCTGCGGGAAGCGCAGGATATGGCCGTGCAGGCACTGGATATGGCGCAGGGCCGCGGCGGCGATCAGGCGGCTGAAATGACGCCGGACGGCTTTACCTTTTACGGCGGCGTGAGCCATGGCGTGGAAAAGCGCAGCAAGGTGCGCAGCCGCATCGTGGCCGATCAGCTGGTGAAGCTGATCAAGGAAGCCGACCATGTGGTCATCATGGGCCACCGTATGAGCGATCTGGACGCCATTGGCTCTGCCGAGGGTGTGCTGCGCATTTGCAAGATCTGCGACGTCCCGGCGGTGATCGCAGTGCGGCGGGACGCCACGCTGGCGGGCAGCCTGATCGATGCGCTGTGCAAAGCGGGCCAGCGGGATGATTTCATCGACCCGAAGGATGCCCTGCCCATTATTTCCAAACGCACCCTGTGCATCGTGGTGGATACATATCAGGCAGGTCTTGTGGAGAGCAAGGAGATTCTGGAAAAATGCGGCAGGGTGGCCGTCATCGACCACCACCGCAAGGGCGTGGGCTACATCCAGAACCCGGACCTTGTCTGCCACGAGCCCTATTCCTCCTCGGCCAGCGAGCTGGTCACCGAACTTTTGCAGTACGTGGGCGACCGCGACGACAAACCCAACCGGGTGGAAGCCGAGGGCCTGCTCTCCGGCATCATGCTGGATACCCGCGATTTTACCCTGCACACCGGTGTGCGTACCTTTGAAGCCGCCGCTGCTCTGCGCCGCTACGGTGCGGAGACCGAGCGGGTGCGCCAGCTGTTCGACGTGACGATGGTGGAGTACAACGCCAAGGCGGGGCTTGTGGAAAAAGCAAAAATGTACCGGAACTGCGCCATTTCCATCGGCGGTGAGGTGGCCGCGGAGGCCCGCGTGGCCATTGCACAGGCGGCAAACGACCTGCTGACCATTCAGGGCGTGGATGCCAGCTTTGTGGCGGTGCAGGTGGGCACAGGCGTGAACGTCTCGGCCCGCAGTCTGGGCGCTGTGAACGTGCAGGTCATCATGGAGAGCCTGGGCGGCGGCGGACACCAGACCATGGCCGCGGCACAGCTCAAGCACATTACGCCGGAGGCAGCCCGCTCCCGCATCGAGGGTGCCATCGACAAATACTACGCATCGCAGAAAAAGGGCGGTGCTGAGGGAAAATAACCAGAAGAGTGAGGTCCACACCTATGAAACAATACGATTACCTGATCGTCGGCGCCGGCCTTTATGGTGCCGTGTTCGCACAGGAAGCAAAAAAAGCAGGTAAAAAGTGCCTCGTCATTGACAAGCGCGGCCACATTGCAGGCAACATCTACACCGAGCAGGTGGAGGGCATCAATGTCCACCGCTATGGTGCGCACATTTTCCACACCAACAACAAGGCCGTGTGGCAGTATGTGAACCAGTTTGCGGAGTTCAACCGCTACACCAACAGCCCGGTGGCGAACTATCACGGCGAGATCTACAACCTGCCCTTCAACATGAACACCTTCAATAAGATGTGGGGCGTTGTTACCCCCGCCGAGGCCAAGGCCAAGATCGAGGAGCAGAAGGCTGCTGCCGGAATCACCGACCCGCAGAATCTGGAAGAGCAGGCCATCAGCCTTGTGGGTACCGATATCTACGAAAAGCTCATCAAGGGCTACACCGGCAAGCAGTGGGGCCGTCCCTGCACGGAGCTGCCAGCCTTTATCATCAAGCGCCTGCCGGTGCGCTTCACCTACGACGACAACTACTTCAACGCGCTGTATCAGGGCATCCCCAATGGCGGTTACACCGCCATGGTGGAAAAGATGCTGGACGGCACCGAGGTGCGTCTGGGCGTGGATTATCTGACCGAAAAGGCTGCGCTGGACGCACTAGCTGAAAAGGTGGTCTATACCGGCCCGGTGGACGCATACTTCGGCTATCGTCTGGGCGCACTGCAGTACCGCAGCGTGCGGTTTGAGACCGAGGTGCTGGACACCGACAACTATCAGGGCAACGCGGTGGTCAACTACACCGACGCCGAGACCCCCTACACCCGCATCATCGAGCACAAGCACTTTGAGTTCGGCACCCAGCCCAAAACGGTCATCAGCCGCGAGTACAGCGCTGAATGGAAAAAGGGCGACGAGCCGTACTATCCCGTCAATGACGAGAAGAACGGCGCCCTGTATGCCGAGTATAAGAAGCTGGCCGATGCGGAGCCGGGCGTCATCTTCGGCGGCCGTCTGGGTGAGTACAAGTATTACGACATGGATAAGGTCATTGAGGTGGCTCTGGACGTGGCCGCAAAGGAACTGGCGTAACCGCTTTGCTTAACGCTTTTCGTATTAAAGTCGCTGCGCGACGGCCGCAGGCCGACAACAGCATATGCCGTTTGCCGTTACGACCCCTCCCGTGAAAAAGTAAATCAGAAAAATCCGCAGATTTTTCTGATTTACAAATTAAAAATAAAATTCCCGCTGAATATGGCCAGAGCGGAGCGGCGGCCATTTTAAATGGTCAGACGCTTCCTCTTGCTCAAAAGCGGCAAATGCGCTATACTATAAACACAACAACTGCACCGGTTTTCCGGTGAGAAGTGAGGGATACTATCATGAAAGTGATTCTCAAGCAGGATATCAAGGGCATTGGCAAGAAGGATGAGATCCATGAGGTCTCCGACGGCTACGCCCGCAACTATCTGTTCCCGCGCAAGCTTGCCGCTGTGGCAGATGCCAGCGCTGTGAACGTTGCCCGCAGCAAGGAAGCTGCAGCCGACTTCCATGAGGCTGAGACCGTGGCCGCTGCCAAGGCTCTGGCTACAAAGATCGAGGGCAAGACCGTGACCATCAAGGCCAAGGGCGGTGCATCCGGCCGTCTGCACGGCAAAGTCACCGGCAAGGAAGTTGCCGATGCTCTGGCTGTGCTGGCAGGTGCTCCCATCGATAAGAAGAAGATCGAGCTGGAAACCAAGGACATCAAGGACGCCGGTGTGTTCAACGGCAAGGTCCGCCTGCACGTTGGTGTGGTTGCTTCCTTCAAGATCCAGGTGGAAGTGGAACAGGCCTGATTTTTCTGCCATCTGCGCCCCCTCACAGCAGGGGGCGCTTTTTGGCTTTTCAGCAAAAACGCAAAAGGATAAATGACCATGCCGAATGAACGACGTTATTCCAATGAACTGAATCTGGAAAGTGTGGGCATCAACCTGCCCTATAACATGCAGGCAGAGCAGAGCGTGCTGGGCGCGGTGCTGCTCAAACCCGAGACTCTGACCGATCTGGTGGAGATCATCCGGCCGGAGATGTTCTATACCCGGCAGAACGCGCAGATCTATTCGGAGATGCTGCGGCTGTTCACCGCCGACCAGACCATCGACTTTGTTACCCTGCTGGACGCGGTGATCTCGGACGGCGTGTTCCCCAGTGCCGACGAAGCAAAGGTGTACCTGACCGGCCTTGCCGAGACGGTGCCCAGCATCTCCAATGTGAAGGCCTACGCCCAGATCGTGCAGGAAAAGTATCTGGTGCGCCAGCTGATGGGGGTGGCAAAGGACATCCTGCAGGACGCCGGAGATGAGCCGGACGCCGACCTGCTGCTGGAAAACGCGGAACAGCGCATTTATGAGATCCGCTCCGGCCGCGATTCCAGCGCACTGACGCCGCTTTCCTCCAGCATGGTGGAGACCCTGACCAACCTGCAGAAGATCAGCGGCCCGGATGCGGATAAATACAAGGGCATCCCCACCGGGTTCCGCCTGCTGGATACGGTGCTCACCGGCCTTGGCCGCGGCGACCTCATCATCCTTGCGGCCCGCCCCGGTATGGGCAAGACCAGCTTTGCGCTGAACATCGCCACCCGTGTGGCCATGCAGCAGAAGGTCCCGGTGGCGATCTTCAGTCTGGAAATGACCAAGGAACAGCTGACCAACCGTATCCTTTCTGCCGAGGCCGGCATCGACAGTCAGGCCTTTCGCACCGGCGCCCTGCGTGCTGAGGACTGGGAGTATCTGGCTCTTGCCACCGAAAAGCTGCACGATGCACCCATCTATATGGACGATACCTCCGGCATCACCATCACCGAGATGAAGGCAAAGATCCGCCGGGTGAATCAGGACCCCACCCGCCCGAACGTGGGCCTCATCGTCATCGACTATCTGCAGCTGATGACCACCGGCCAGCGCAGCGAGAACCGCGTGCAGGAGATCAGCTCCATTACCCGAAACCTCAAGATCATGGCGAAAGAGATGAATGTGCCCATCATCGCGCTTTCCCAGCTGTCCCGTGCGGTGGAAAAACAGGGCAACAACTCCAGCCACCGGCCCCAGCTTTCCGACCTGCGCGATTCCGGCTCCATCGAGCAGGACGCCGACTGCGTTCTGTTCCTGTACCGCGATTCCTACTATGCCAGCCAGAACCCGGACGGTGCGGAGGTGGACGCCGACACCGCCGAGTGCATCGTGGCAAAGAACCGTCACGGCGAGACCAGCACGGTGCCGCTGGGCTGGGATGGTGCCCACACCCGCTTTATGGATGTGGATTTCAAACGCTGATGGAAAACGAAACGATCCTTGCCCGGGTGCGGGAATACTGTCTGCAGGAAGCACTGCTGACCCCGGGTGCCCCGCTGCATGAGCTGCATTTGGCGGCGGCAGTGTCCGGCGGGGCAGACAGCATGGCACTGCTGCGCATCCTGCTGGCCCTGCAGCCGGAGTTCGGATTTGAGCTTTCTGCCTGCCATGTGAACCATGGCCTGCGGGGTGAGAGCGCCCACCGGGACGAAGCCTTTGTGCGGGCCGAATGCGCCCGTCTGGGCGTGCCGCTGCGGGTGTTCCATGCGGAAGAGCTTGGCCCTGTGCCGGAACATGCCGGGGAGGACTGGGCCCGCCGCCTGCGCTACGCCTGCTTTGAGCGTTTGTGCAGGGAGGGGATAGACGCCGTTGCAACAGCCCATACTGCAAATGATCAGGCGGAGACCCTGCTGCTGCGTCTGGCCCGAGGCACGGGGATGCACGGCGCAGCAGGCATCCGGCCCAGACGCGGGCCTTATCTGCGGCCTCTGCTGCCCCTTACCCGGCAGGATACCGAAAGCTTCTGCCGTGCAGCCGGGCAGCGCTGGGTGACGGACGAGACGAACGAGACCGATGCCTATGCCCGCAACCGGGTGCGCCGTGCGGCGCTGCCTGCACTGCAGAGCACCAACGGCGCAGCGGTGGAAAACCTTGCCCGCTTCTGCGAAAAAGCGGCCCGGGCGGATGCCTATTTTGCCCGGAAAGCGCAGGAACTGCTTTCCGCTGCGTGTCTGGATGGGACTCAGGCCGGCATCAGGGCCCCGGACGCCTGCAGGGTGTGGCGGCTGGGCCCGCTTTCCGCTGCGGATGCGCCTGTTCTGGAAGCGGCCATGCATTCGCTGACGGCCCCTGTGCGGGACGCAGAAGAAAAATATGTGCAGCTGCTGTGCGCCCTTGTGCGGCGCGGCAGCGGCGCGGTGCAGCTGACCGGCCGGGTGCGCTTTTGTGCAGGGAAGGGCTTTTTCTGGCAGGAAGAGCTGCCGGAGCTGCCGCAGAGGCAGACAGCGCCGCTGCCCGAAAGCTGGCCTTTTGTGCCGGAAAAACAGGCAGAATACGGCTTTGCAGGCGGCTGGAAGGTGACTGCAGAGCTTTTTACGGCTGATTTTGAAGAAAAAATACAAGTCGTTCATAAAAAAGACTTAAAAAATCAGGCGGATTATGCTAGAATAACTACGTTGTATGCTGGTCTTGTTCTGCGCACCCGCCAGCCGGGGGATGTATACCGCCCGGCGGGGCGAAGTGTGCACAACCGGCTGCGCAAGTGGATGAACGAAGCGGGCATCCCCGCGCAGATGCGCGATCAGCTGCCGCTGCTGGCGGCGGGCAGCGAGGTGCTCTGGGTCTGCGGTGCAGGCTTTGCAGAGGGCCTTGCCCCGGACGAGGGCACTGCACAGGTGCTGCAGATGGAAATGGAACATAGGGAGGAACTATCATGAACATGCATGATGATATCAAGAACGTTCTGGTCAGTGAAGAAGAACTGAAGGCAAAGGTGGCTGAGCTGGGTGCACAGATCAGCAGGGACTACGAGGGCAAAAACCTTGTTCTGGTGTCCATCCTCAAGGGTTCGGTGGTGTTTATGGCCGACCTGATGCGTGCGGTGAGCATTCCGTGCAGCATCGATTTTATGGTGGTGTCCAGCTACGGCGGCAGCAACACCGTTACCAGCGGCCTTGTGAAGATCATCAAGGATCTGGACGGCGATCTGTCCGGCAAGGATGTGCTGATCGTGGAGGATATTCTGGATACCGGCGTCACCCTCTCGAACCTTGTGCCCATGCTCAAGATGCGCAACCCCAACTCGGTGAAGATCTGCACCATTCTGGACAAGCCCAGCCGCCGCAAGGCCGATATCCAGCCCGACTACGAGGGCTTCCAGGTACCGGACGAGTTCGTGGTGGGCTACGGTCTGGACTACGATGAAAAGTACCGCAACCTGCCTTATGTGGGTGTGCTCAAGCCTGAAGTCTACGAGAAGTGATTTCTCACACTATAATTCATCCAAGAACTGGAGTTGATTTTTTTGCAATCCAAGAGACCCCGTTTCAATCCGCTGATCCTGGCGCTGGCGCTGGCGGCGGTGCTGATGGTCTGGTCGGTGCTGGGAGGCACCGGCTCTGCCAGCAGCTCTTCCATGGAGTATTCCACGGTGGTGCATTACTTTGAAAGCCTGCAGGTCACGCAGTTCTCGCTGGATCTGAACACCGGCGTCATCACCATGGACATCAAGGAAGGCGGCAAAAATAACCTGCCCCTGCCGGATACCACGGCCCCGAGCACCACACAGGCTACCGGCGGCCTGCTGAGCGGGATGCTGTCCTCTTCGGACAGCACTGCATCCGCTGCGCAGAAGAACAGCGACGGCACTGTGACGGTGCGCTACAAGCTGCCCTATGCCTCCATGTTCGTCAAGTATGTGGGCGACTACATTGCCGCCTATGACGAAGCAAACCCGGATGCTCCCATGGTGTACGATTATACCCCTGTCAAGGAAAGCATCCCATGGATGGAGATCCTGTTCTATCTGGCAATGCTGGGCTGCACCGGCTTTTTGCTCTTCTCCATGATGCGCGGCGGCGCTGGCGGCGGCGGGATCATGAACGTTGGCAAGGCCAAGGTGAAGGATGAGCACGAGAACAAAAAGACGGCTACCTTTGCCGATGTTGCCGGTGAGGACGAGGAAAAGGAAGAGCTGAAAGAGGTCGTGGAGTTCCTCAAGAGCCCCGAAAAGTTCAACACTCTGGGTGCCCGCATTCCCCACGGCGTGCTGCTGGTAGGCCCTCCGGGCACCGGTAAGACCCTGCTGGCCCGTGCCTGCGCCGGTGAGGCCGGTGTGCCGTTCTATTCCATTTCCGGCTCTGACTTTG
>ERZ506887.846-NODE-846-length-17070-cov-3.953688_pt1 | contig 17070 bp, 21 predicted proteins | sample MGYA00512905_ERZ506887 | MGnify/ENA metagenome assembly ERZ506887 | reverse complement strand
GTGGTCTTCTCCCAGCGGATGACGGAGCACCACTGGTTGTACAGCATGGGCAGCTCACGGTAGCTGTGCAGCACGTGGCTCCAGTGGTCGCAGAACATAGTCTCGGACGTGGGGCGGAAGGCCAGACGCTCCTCCAGCTGTTCGCTGCCGCCATGGGTGACCCAGGCCACCTCCGGCGCGAAGCCGGCCACCAGCTCGCCCTCCTTCTTCAGCAGGCTCTCGGGGATGAGTACCGGCATGGCCACGTTCACGTGGCCGGTCTTCTTGAACTCCGCGTCCATGTACTTCTGGATATTCTCCCAAATGGCATAGCCGTAAGGTCGAAGGATCAGAAAGCCCTTGACGCTGGCGTAGTCCACCAGCTCCGCCTTCAGGCAGATATCCGTATACCACTTGGCGAAATCCTCCTCCATGGGGGTGATCGCCTCTACATTTCTCTGATCCTTAGCCATAGCTTTATACCATTCCTTTGTTAGTATATAGGGTGTGTGCCAACTTCACATTTTACCCGCCGCCATGTGACTTGTCAAGTTGCCGCCGCAAAAAGGCCGCAAAAAAGCGCCCCGCAGGGCGCTTTTTCAGCAATCCCGGCCCAGCCGCCTGTCGCGGCGTCGGCCAACGATGACATACACGAACACATAGGCGATGGCGCCGGTCAGCAGTCCGGCCAGCACATCGATGGCCGCGTGCTGCTTGACGAACACGGTGGCCGCCATGATGAGGATAGCGTACAGCGTTACGCCCCAGCGCCAGCCGGGCTTCCGCAGTCCCGGCGTGTGCCACACCGCCGCCACAGCCGCCATGCAGCCCAGAATATGCACGCTGGGGAAGACGTTGGTGTTGGTGTCGATGGAATAGGTGTACTCCACCAGCCAGGTGGCGGCATTGTGGTGCGCCATCACCGCCGGACGCAGATCCTGCCCGTTGGGCACCAGAATGCAGAACACCACCGCCGTTGTAAACGTCACCATGATGAACCACATATACCGGCGGAAGCCCTCGGCGTCCTTCAGGATCAGATAGATGCCCAGCACCACCAGCAGCGGGCTCCAGGACACATAGGGGAAGATGAACCACTCGCAGAAGGGGATATAGGTGTCCAGCACCGTCTGTGTGGCCCAGTAGTTATCGGTAATAAAGTGCTCGATGGTAAAAAACATCGCCAGATAGACCGGCAGATACGCGCCCCACCAGGCGTGGGGATGGGTCTTGAAGAATTGCTTGATCGCCTGCATACGATCCCTCCGACAGACTTGATGATTTCGTATCCCGTATTGTACCAGAACCGCCCCGGAAAAGGCAACCCCCGCCCCGCAAATATCACAGAATTTTTACAACTCAGGCAAATCACCGCAGGTGTTGAACGGACTGGACAAACCGGGGCGGCGTATAGTATACTGTCTCCAATACAGACACAGGAGGAACTGCCATGCAGATCATCAAGCGGGAGGAGCTTCCCGAACAGCGCCAGGTGCGCCTGACTATCGCCGTGGACAAGGACACCTGGCAGGCGTCCCTGGCCAAATGCTACCAGGGCGTCAAGTCCGTCTGCCCCGTGGCCGGCGAGCCTACCCGTGAAAACCTGGAACAGGCCTACGGCCCCGAGTTTTTGTACCAGGAGGCCGTCAACGACACCTATCCCCAGGCGCTGGTGGAGGCCATCAGCCAGAGCGATATCCAGATCGCCGGGACCCCCACCCTGTCGGTGGAGACCATCGGCCCCGACGGCTACACCTTCGCCGCCGTTATCGATCTGTACCCGGAGGTGGAGTTGGGCCAGTACAAGGGCCTGTCCGCCGTCTATCCCCAGGTGGAGCTGAGCAATGACGATACCGAGGCCGCCCTGGACGAGTACGCCCGGGCCAACCCCGAGGTGCAGCATCCGGAAAGAGCCGCCATGGGCGACGAGGTGACGCTGGACTTCGAGGGCTTTGTGGACGGCGTGCCCTTTGAGGGCGGCAAGGGCGAGCAGTATCCCCTGCTGCTGGGCAGCGGCTACTTCATTCCCGGCTTTGAGGAGCAGGTGGCCGGCGCCGCCGTGGGCGAGGAGCGCGACGTAAAGGTCACCTTCCCCACGGAGTACGTCCCGGAGCTGGCCGGCAAGGACGCGGTGTTCCATATCAAGGTCCACCAGATCACCCGGTGGGCCATGCCGGAGTGGGACGATGATTTCGCCCGCCGGCAGGGCTTTGCCGATGTCTCCGCCCTGCGCCGGGCCGTCATGGAGACGGCGGTGCAGAAAAAGCAGGCCCAGGCGGCGGAGCAGTTCGCCAATGACCTGATCCGCCAGGTGACGGAGGCCATGACCGTTACCATTCCCGCTGCCATGGTGGAGAACCAGCTGGACGGGCTGATCAACGAGCTGCGCGGCCACCTGCAGGCCCAGGGCGTGTCCCTGGAGCAGTATCTGGAGATGGGGAACACCACGATGGAGCAGCTGCGTGACCACGCCCGCGAGCAGGCCGCCGCGGCGGCGCGCTATGAGCTGGCCATGACCGAGATCGCACGCCGGGAGGGAATCGACATCACCGAGGCGGACGTGGACGCCAAGTACGCCGAGCTGTCCAAGCAGTACGGCCTGTCCGTGGAGCTGCTGCGCCAGCAGCTGCCGCCCCTGCGGCTGCGCCACGACCTGAAGCTGGCCGCCGCCCAGGCGGTGGTGGTGGACTCCGCCAAACGCAAATGACCGTCCCGCGGGCAGCAGCCTGCCCGCGTACCGATCAATGAAAAGCAAGGGAAGGCCCGTACGGGCCTTCCCTTTTTGTATATCGAAAACCACTCGCCCAGTGAGTGGTTTTCGGGATACAAAGGGCGGCGGACAGATACTGCCCGCCGCCAGATCGCTTTGTCGCTTATATGCCCTACCAGGGATAGAAGTAGATCACCGTGTCCGGCTCCAACTGAATGGGCAGATAGGAGCCGTGCTGTCCCTTGTCGACGGACAGATAGGTGTAATCCTCGAAGGCCATGGGGACCTGCACGATGAAGCCGTCGTGGATGATCCGTTCCGTCTCGCCGGGCGTGTATCTCTTGCCGCCGGTGCGGGTCATATCCAGCATCAGTACGCCGGAGTATTCCCCGTTGGCGGTCAGCCCCCATTCGCCTTCATAGACCTCCTCCGGTGTGACGAAGTCACTTTCGTACCACCAGGTGAAGGTCGCCGCGCCCCAATAGTCCTCCTGACTGCTGTTGGCGTGCAGCTCCAGAGTGGCCAGAGCGGGCTTATCCATATGACCCTGCCACGCCCATATCTCCTGCGTCAGCTGGGAGCCGGAGGGACACGTCCAGCCGATGTCGCTGCCGAAGCCGTCGTTCCCCTCCTGCGAGTAAAAGGTGAAGTCGTAGGCCAGCCTCCGTTCGTTCTCGGAGTCGTAGGGCAGCGCCACGATTCCGGGAATGGGATACCAGCTCAGGGTATCGGGGTGACTGTCGGTCAAGAGCAGCTCCGTGGTATCGGTGGGGACAGTCCCCAGATCGTTGGAGACGAACAGCAGGATCGGGTCGCCGCTCTCGCTGCGGTAGAGCACATCAAGGGTCTCGTAAGACAAGAGGGTTTGTGTTTGAAGATCGAAGTGTAGAAATTAGACGGGGCGATGATGTTATTTGGAACGGAAGTATTCAGACAATAGAAAATACCTTGTTAGAAATTTGTGCGTTTTCATTGTTTAAGGTTGAACTGCTCAAAAATGAATGGAGGATGTGAGATGGCTAACCTTCAAGAACGCCGGGACAAATCCGGCAAGCTGATCTCCTACTCCATCCGCGTCCACCGTGGCCGTGGTGCTGACGGTAAGCAGCTCAAGCCGTGGACGGCGACTTTTGAAGTCTCGCCCACATGGACGGAAAAGAGCGCAAGAAAAAAGGCCGAGGCTTTCGCCGCGACCTTTGAAAAAGAGTGCCGGGAGGGCGCGACCTCCGACAGCCGTCTGAGATTTGAAGAATACTGCAACTATGTGATCGGCCTAAAGGAGTAGCGGGGTATAAAGCACTCGACCATTGTCCGCTATAGAGAACTGACGGAGCGTCTATACCCGCTCCCGTTGGGGTCAGCGTTTGGGTCAGAAAAAACAGCAAGCAAGTTATTGGGCAGAAAAGTGCGGAAAAAGTCCTGATTTCGCAAGAAATCAGGACTTTCTGGTTGCGGAGAGAGGACTTGAACCTCCGACCTCCGGGTTATGAGTTCAAATTTGAACGTTCGGCATCGTTTTGTTATGTGCCGTAAAGTATTGGTATTACTTGATTTTTTGAAATCGATGTTTATTATCGTTTAGTAAAATAGTTGAACTTTTTGTAATGGAGTTGAATTTTTGTTGAACTCAGGAACGCTTTGCAACACACCTACATATTTATCAGGAAAATCATCTTGGACCTCGTGTGTTTAATGCTAAGATTTCGGTTCTATCCATGTATACGTTTTTATTTTCTTCAATGGTCTGTGTTTCATGATATTCTTTGTAAGCAGTAAGGACTTCTGATAATTTGTTCTGACTCAGTTTATCTTCCTGCCTACGAAATTGAACGATCTCTGGAATGTTTTCAATTCTAAATGTATTATCTAACTGAACATAACTATCCTTATCTATAACAGTCTCCTTTGGATCGTCCCCAAATATGGTTTTGTTGCACCTCATCGCAGCCTTATACTCTTTTCCAGCAAGCGAATCTATCTGGGCAATCTCTATAACGCCTAAACTATCGTCAACGTCAACAACAAGATATGGATGATTGGTCGTTGATACCGTGCCAGCGTTATTGTACCTTACTTTTAAAGACAAAACCTGCCCTATTTCTATATCACTCATATCTCTATTCGATCCATTACTTTTAAAACATCTTGGTATTGTTTCTTATATTCTGCTGCATTAGCAATAGAATCCATTTTTTGATCGACTTTATAATAGTACCCGTGCTTCTTTACCCACTCAGGATCCTCGTGGGAAAGCTCAATCAGCTCATCTAACGACGCATGTTCAAGTATCCGATAGACCCTATTTAGAAAGTCCTGAACTGGCTTATCTAAGTTTGGAACATCGTTCTTTGCTGAAAGAATAGAAAAGTTTTCCTGCACATTGGGAGCTACGGCACCATTATCATAAGCATATAAATCGTCCGCAAACAGTTTTTTTCCTTCTTTCGCAATATAAAGATTTTGCGCTAAGTGAAGATACTTGTTTAGTCGTGCGTTTCCTTCATAGAAATCTCTGCCATTGCGACGAACTAACATTTTGTTAAAGAGGTTTCTATTTGGATCTTTCGCCAAAAAAAACTTCGCGACTTCGATATCTTTCAACATGGGAACACTCCCTTCTATAATCAATTCTTTATTCTACTATATCATACTTGTCAATAGCTCACTCAAACCGCCCGTTCCTATTGTACTCATTATTTTCAAAAATGCACATTGCCGTTCCTCCTTTTAATAATCAATCCAATTCTGGGCAGTCTGACTGCACGAAATTGTGCAGTCCCTGTCACTTACTTCTCGCTGCACAAAATTGTGCGGTGAATGCAAAAGTAAAGGAGCTGACCGCAGCCCAGCCGCTTAAAGCGGGTTTAGGGGGCTACGACCGGCTCTGTTATTTGTAGTGTACCACAGATCATGAGAAAACGCAAGTGAAGGACTACTCAGCTTTGGGCAGTCTCCCCGCCAGCGAAAAATCGCTGCTGAATTTTCCGCGGTGAAATCGTTACCCAACTTCTTGCACCTCGTTATCTGTTTTCTCATTCTAAGCTAAGGCCCGGATTTCAAATCCGCCCCCTTAATATCGCCAACTTTGGCGGCATCTCACAATATACGCAGCAAGCGCGGAGGAATAGTCCCCCGCGCTTCTATTATGCCCCTCCTTACCCCTCAGAGGCCGCAGGGGCGCCGTTGTCCCGTTCCATAGTTTCTGTGATTGCCCGATTAATAAAACCATTCATGCTCTCGCTGTGAGCTTCTGCGTGGGCTTTGATTATATCTTTTTTCCCTTTTGGCATAGCGATAGACACACGATCGAGGTTTGCTACATCCCATTTCCTGTTACCTGCTCTGCGGGCATCTGTATATTTCTGCGAAGATATACATATCACTCCTTTGCGCTTTATCTTATTGTACCTTTTAAAACAGCACTTAACAAGTGAACATTTTGCACATATTCTTACATGATTGTTTGTCTATATTGCGAATTGAATTCACTTATTAAGTGCACTAAAATGAATGACACGCAGTGAGGAAAAGAGAATATAGTGCCTGTGCAATTAAGAGTAGTCAACACAAGAAAGCAAGGAGGAAAACATGAGTTATTTAGCCAACATGACGAGGGCAGAACGTATTGCAGCTGAGGAAATTGCGGGTGTTAGTATTTCGGATGTCGAAGTTGCAAGTAAGATTTTAGGCAGTACATGGGAGGAATACTTTGTAAAGCAAAAACAGGAGATGATTAGCCCGGATGAAGCCGAGGAGCTTGGGCGCAAAATCTATATTTCCTTGCGATTAATCAATGCAGCAATCAAGGAGTACCATCTTGCTGTGGGGCATTATCTCGAACAAAGTACAGAACTATTCGTTGAATATGCCGCGCATGTTACAAAAGTTATCGAAGCTGAAAAAGCATTTGAAGCTGCAAGGGTAGCAGGGTGCTTCGATTCGATTAAGAAGGCTCAGAATTTGGACAATGATAGCGCAATTGGTCTTTTGACTGCGGCGGTCATGAGCCAGCAGGCAGTAGTGAAGTAACTAAAAGGATCTCCAATTCACAGCGATGACTGATGGATATTTGAAAAATGACAAATTACAAGGAAAAGTGGGCCTGCACAATCCCGTGCAGGCCCACTTTTGCTACTTAGATTTCAGCCAGATTCACGCCGATGCGCGTACCCTCCGCTTTGTTCAGCCGGTACACAACCTTCCCCAGCACTTCCTTGTCCAGCACAAGCACGGCTTGGTTGCCGCCGCTGTATCCGCCTTCCGCAAGTGCTTGTTTGAACGCCTGCACCATTGTATCCAGAGGTGCCTCGATGTTTGTTCCGGACTTCTGATCGCCCAGCACCGCAAGGAACTCCCGGTTCGAGGGAATGACCGCGCCTGTGGCAAGCCGGGGAATCTTCACCGGCGGTATTTGCGGTATGCCGTGGAACTCAACGCCGATGAGGTCAAGACCCTTTGCAAGCAAGCTGTTCTCCAACAGGGAGTTGAGTTTGCCAATGAGCCAGTTAACACCCTTGATAATGAGATTTACAGCGCTTTCCAGTATCATCACAATGCCGTTCCAAATACCCTTGAATACCTTTTTGATGCCTTCCCACGCCTTTGTCCAGTCACCGGTAAACACGCCGGTAATAAAGTCGATCAGCCCGCCGAGGATGTTCTCTTTGAGGTTTTGACAGAATTCCTCCAGATTGCCTGTAAGACCGAGGACAGCTACTACAACAGCGGCAATACCAGCGATGACGAGGGGAATTACACTTCCGGTCAGGAAAAAGAACCCAAGTCCGGTAGCTACGATTCCGGCAATCAAAAGCAGAGTGTTTTTGAGGTTTGCACCGTTGCTGATAATGTCTTTAAATGCAGTCACTATCATAGCTGCGCCAGAAATGACCAATGCGATACCTGCACCGACTTTTCCGAAGGCTGTATACAGGCCAAAGGCAGCGGCAGCGGCACCAGCAAGAATTTCTGTAAGGTTTCCCCAGTCGACACCGTTTTCCCACGCATCTTTTAGCCCGTCAAACAATAGAAGCAGACCGCTGATGGCTATGGCAATACCGGCAACCTTCGTTCCAATGTCTCCAAGCATGCCCGGCAATTTCTCAGAGATTTTCCAAAGAGCGAACCCGGCACCGATAAGTGCCACGTCCTTTGCAATATTTTTCAGCCTGTCAGAAATAGAATCCATAAAGCTGAAATCAGGGGCGATGTCCGCAGAGCTGCTGCCGCCGCTTTCACCACTCAGCTTGTTTATTTCGTCAAACGAGGCAAGCTGCTTGCCGGCGGATTTTGCTGCGCTACCAACACCCTGCAGCGCGTTCTTCTGCTCATTCAGAGATTTTGCGGTTCCGGCGGATTCTTTAGCGGTAGAACCAAACAGGCTTGACACGACGTTTGCAATGACAGAGACTACCGCTGTAAGCACCTTTACCAGCGCGGTGAAAGCCGGGATGATAATCTGTACCAACGGTTGAACCATCGTCAGCAGCGCGCCTTTCAGTTTGGCGATGGAAGCGCTTGCCGCAGAATTGGCGGATACCACATCGGACAGCCAGTCACGCAGTTTGGAAAGTCCTTGTGTAATGACGGTGAACACCAACGCTCCCTGTACAACGGACTTAATGCGTTTACCGAATGCCTCTGCACTTTTGGCAGCCTTCTTGACTGCGGCGTTCATTTTTTCGGCGTTGCGCGATGCTTCCCCTGTTTCTTCCGCTGCCTTTAAAACAGCCTGTGCGAGGTTGCCTGCAGTCTCTTTTTCGACATCAAGGCGTACTTGGGCTTCGTTGATCTGCTCGGCATACCTCTTCGCTTTTGCATCCAGCCTGTCCCATTCTTTTGCCATCTTTTGTGCGGTGGCAGCATCGCCGGAATCGATCGCCATCTTGCTTCTTACCCTTGCCATAGCCTTAGCGTTTTGTGTCTCAAGCGCAAGTCGCTCTTTTACGCGAATATCCTCCTCCAGTTTACCGATGCTTGTCCGCAAACGGTCAATTTCTCTTTCAGCCTGCGAAACATCCGTATTGATCAGGATGCTTTTACCGTCCAAGCCCTTTCGGACATCGTTCGCCTTCTTCGCGACATCATCAAGTTTCTTTATTGCTTTTTTGTCGTCGGCATCCACCCGGATAACGACGGAGCCGTCAGCGTTTGCCATAGAAACACCTCACTTTCAGCGGCGTTTGGCCGCATATCTCTTCATGATCCGCCTGCACTCAGTAGTAGGTGGAACAGACAGTGTGTGGATAATGCCCTCCAGAAGATTGAACCACAGCGGGCAGCCGCCGGACAACGCAAAAATGGGATCAGCCCCGAACACCGCTTCACACACAGGGGCATTAAAGAGTGTGTCAATTTGCTGCCGCATAGATCTTTCTGTGCTTTTAGATAGGTCATAGTAATCCGCAGAAGCGATGCCCTTAGCACGGATCAGGCGGCGCTGCTTCTTGTCCACCGCGGACAGGGTATCAAAAACCCTGCCCGCAAACTCCGCGCTGTCCGGATCAATGGATACAACGATTTTCCCGTTGATGTCAAATGTCTTCATAGCTGTGCCCTCAATAGTCGATGAACACACTCTCCGATGTGCCATTGCCGGAGAGCCACAGTGCAGCGTGTAGGCTATTCGGATCACGGGCGGCGCTGCTTGCATCGCGGCAAAATCGGTCAAAAGCGTCCTTGCGTGCCTTTGCGCCGATGGGACGATCCGCTGTTAAGCCCCAGTCTCGGTGCTTCTCGCCGTATTCCGCAAGGAGCTGCAGCATGGTTGCATTGTCGCGGTGCTTGTCACAAAGCGCCTGGAACTGCGCCGGATCAAAGTGAAAATCGGCTTGCAGCAGCTTCAAATCGCCCGTGTCGATCTTAGAGCCGTCGGCGGTGTTCCATTCGTCAACGGCGGCGTGGTGCGCGAGGCGGTCGCGCTCGATCCGGGTATTGACCGTACTCAGGGCATCGGCACGGGCGCGGGCGAGTTCAGCAGACTTCGCCTCGGCATCCGCCGGAGCGATCTTACCGGCCTTCCTCGCTGCGGCCAGCTCCTTCTCTGCCGCCGTGATTTCTTCAAGTGTCGTCATGCATAGTTCAACGCTTTCGCGTACAGATTTTCCAAAATTCATAGTTTCTCCTTTCAAATGTCAATGATGATTGTTGTTTCGCAGACGGCGCAGAATTGCTGCGCCTCGCCCAGTGTGCTACAGAGCCGTGCTGCTTTGCCATCGCCGCGGGATGCTATAAATCCATCTTCTGTGGGTAGGATAACGGCCACACCGGGGCGCTGTAAGGTCAGCTCCTCCAGCTTCTCCAGCCGATCACGAATAGTCCTAATGCTCATTTAGCCATCACCTCTTGCACGTTCGAGATTTTCAATGCGCGTCAGAATGTCGTTGACCTCTGTCAGTTTTAGGGTGCTTTCAATGACGATCCGCGCAGCGTTTGTCTTTGCCGCCGGAGGTGCATCCGCATCCTGCATGACCTCCTCCAATGTTTCAAGCGCTGGACACAAAAGCCGTTGTGCCTTGCGCGTTGCATTTTCTGTCAATTCTTGGAAAGCGGCGCGGTACGCTTCACAGAATTCATCGTTCTGGAAATAGACGCGCAGCGTCCGCGATGTGAGGCCGCATTTCCGGGCAGCATCTTCACGGGATGGACTGGACAGCAGCGCTGCTATTGCCTTCTGTTGGTTTTGCGTCAATGCCATTGGTGGAAACCTCCTTTCTCGGAAAATTATGGATTTTTGCGGAATAAAGCGTCATAAAGTCCGAAAGGCTCATTGTCACATGCCACGGTTCACGGCTCCGGCGGTGGAATACGGTGGGTAGACCATCACGGAAACGCTTGCTATCTCGTGTTGCCTGCGCCATCCATTCTGAAAGCCTGACTTGCTCGGTTCTTTTGACCTCAATATGTATTCCCAGCAGCCCCACAAGATCTGGAACATCACCGAAGGACATAGAGCCGCCGCGCTCTATGGGATACCCATATTCGCGGAGAATAGCGGCAAGTTCCCTTTCACCGTCCGCGCCTTTGCGCTGTGACCTCTTCCCGCCTTTTGCGCGGCTTGCAAGCCCTGCCTGTGAGTTTTTAACTTTCTGTGGCGTTGCTTTACCACCTACCTTCCTTCAACGTGTCCTGCGGCTTTCTGGCGGTCACAGAGGGCGGCTGTGATTTCTTTGAAGATGGCAACCGCCTCCGGTGCTTCCCTGAGTGCTGCAAGGTCAAGTGTAACGGTTTTCCCGCGCCGGGTATTCCCGCTGTCATCTGTCCACGCAGGGCGAGAAATCGCCAGCTTACCTGCCGCCTTGTAGTACTCGATCTCATTTCTTCTTGTGGTTGCCTTTACGGGTGTTTCGTTCTCCCAGTAATTCATCAATACAACTCCTCATAAAATTTTAACTCGCGTATCCGACCGCTGAAAAAGTGGTTGATGTTGCGGTCACAGCCACGGTATCTGGTGGCAAAATACTTGTCGATCAAAACGGGGTAATCTTCCGGCTCTATGTCCGCGTACCGGCCTCCGCTGCCACTCCGGTCGATATATGGCATATCCTGGCAGATACGCACGATCTGGCTTGCTTTGATTGGCGGGTGCGGTCTGCCGGTATGTTCCTCGTACTTCTTGAAGTAGTACCGAAAGACGCTTAGAGCGTCCTCCAGGCTGTACGCCCCACCGGGGTACACACTGGCAGTAATGTCGGAAAACTTTTCGAAATCAAAAAGCATGACAACTCCTTTCGCGGGGGAGGGGTGTGGCGTGCGAAGCGCGACACCCTTATACCCTCATTGAATATGCTTTTGCTCTTGCTCTTGTACTGTTATTGCTCTTGCCATTGCAATTGTATTGTTATTGGCAAGGTTCGCATTCGACTGCATGCGTCGGCATGCGTTTGTATCCGTCCACATCTTCCCCACTCATCCAACGCGTATTAGCGGCACTCCGCGCCTTACTACATCTCTCGCTATAAGCCGCAGCGTCTTTGTCGATCATGGGTTGAATGAAGTCCCAACACACGCCGAGGACGCCATCAAAGTCCGGCAAAAGACCACTTTCGCCGTAGTCAAGAATTGCGTCAAAAAGGCTGCCTTTCTGCTCTGCGCTCAGACGCTTTAAGGCGGGACGTACCGAAAAGTAGAGCATGACACCGGGCCTTTTCGCCATCTGCTCACCACCCCTCGATACACTCTTGCCCAGTCATGCGCCGCAGCGTGTCCCCGCAGGCATCGCGAGTGCGGCGCACCTCACGGAGGCGGCGATCTAACGCGCTAATATACCGCCGCAGTTCGGCGGGTTCGTCAGTCAAATAGTACCCCCGGCTATCTCCGCTGACAGCGGCGCAGATCGGCGCACCAGCAAGGCGTTCTCGCTGGATTTGCCGCGACAGCAGCCGAAGGGTTTTGTAGCCTAACACTGTCGCCAGTTCCTTGCCGCTGATGGCGTTGGACGCACCAACTGGTAGGTACGCCGCAACTTGACACACACTTGCCGGTGTGGTAGAATACAAGCGAGAAGCTGCTGCCCCACTAAAAACCGCTGCTTCCGCCCGTTTCACGGTTGCCGCCGTGAATCGGGCATTTTCTTTTTCGCTCATACCGCGTCACCGCCTCTCTGTTTGCGGCTCATGCTCTCCAGCATTTCCGCCAGTGCGCTGACGTTGACAAGAAAGCGGTTCCCAGTCTGGATGCCGGGACACACCCCCTGCGCCACCATAATCCGCAGCCTGTGTTCGGACAGGATGCCGGTGGCGGCGGTTTGCCGAATTGTCTTGAACTCTGGCATGTCAAATCTCCTTTCAAAATTTGAAGAAAATCGTTGACTTTCTTCGACCTTGCATGTATTATAAATGAAAGAAGTTTATATTTAATTCTGAAAAACATAACTTTATTCATAAACTTTTGAGAGGTGATGGCATGAATATGATCGTTTCTTCTGCTTCCGGGAAATTAGCAGTTAGATCGGATAGGGTAGAAACTGATATTTGGAAGTACAAAAAATATACGCTTGTAATGGATGCCTCAAATAACATGGCATGGCACATTGATGGTTCATACATAAAAGGTATTGATACTGATCGTGTGGCAATCGTTCCAACCGAAACAGCGGTTTTTGACAATCGTGAATTGCTTGATAGCCTGATTGCCCTTTCCTCGGATATCGTAGATTATAGCAAGCGTGAAAAGAAAATATTGAAATGGCTGGAGAAATACGGACTTCCTTTTGTTGATGTAGAAGCAAGCCAAGCTGAACACGCTTTTGTATGTCCACTTGGCCCATTTATGGAATTTTTGTGGGAATTACGCGATGTCATATTAAAGATTGAGGCTATTAACAACACTGGAATCTCTATATCTGGCAAACCGAATACGAATCTCAATCCATATATCAATGGTAATTTGGTATGGCAAGAAAGCAGCATTGAAGATCTTATCTGCGAGTGGTTAAACGATGCTTCTATCTCAATTAAAACAAAATTCGAGAATCACGAACCAACGCTTTTCCTTGCTTCCAACTCTGTTCTTGATACTGGAAAGTACCAATTAGCACTTTTGCTTTTGAGTAATGAAGGAATTTCCCCCCGAAGGTGCGCGTGTTGCAATTCGCACTTTATCCCAAGACGTGAAAATCAAAAATATTGTTCTTTTTGCTCACCACAAAAGCGCTATGCTCAACGGACGCGCGCATTAGCGAAGAAAAACGGGAGGTATCAAGACGATGGCTAACCTTCAAGAACGCCGGGACAAATCCGGCAAGCTGATCTCCTACTCCATCCGCGTCCACCGTGGCCGTGGTGCTGACGGTAAGCAGCTCAAGCCGTGGACGGCGACTTTTGAAGTCTCGCCCACATGGACGGAAAAGAGCGCAAGAAAAAAGGCCGAGGCTTTCGCCGCGACCTTTGAAAAAGAGTGCCGGGAGGGCGCGACCTCCGACAGCCGTCTGAGATTTGAAGAATACTGCAACTATGTGATCGGCCTAAAGGAGTAGCGGGGTATAAAGCACTCGACCATTGTCCGCTATAGAGAACTGACGGAGCGTCTATATCCTGCTATCGGGCATATCAAGCTGAAAGACCTCCGTGCAGACCATCTGAATACGCTGTACAGCGATCTTGCAAAACCCGGTCAGAACAAGCGCACAGGTGGAGGGCTATCCGCAAAGACCATACTTGAACATCATCGCTTGATTTCTACGGTTTTAGATCAAGCGGAAAAGGAGGGGCTTGTGCCGTTCAATGTGGCAGCAAAAGCCACCCTGCCGAAAGTGACCAGGAAAGAGGTCAACTACTTCCAGCCCGAACAGGTGGCGGCGATCCGTGATGCGCTTGATGCAGAGCCGCCGAAGTGGAAAATGCTCACGCACTTACTGCTTATTACAGGCGCACGGCGCGGCGAAGTGTTAGGGCTGAAATGGTGTGCCGTGGACTTTGCTGGAAACCGTGTCCATGTCTGCAACAACGTTCTTTACTCGCCGGATGTAGGCATATATGAGGGCACGCCCAAAACTGCGACCTCTGATCGATGGGTTACGCTGCCTGCTGAAACGATGCAGCTCCTTCGTCAGTACAGGGCGTGGCAGAATGCGGAACGCCTGCGGCTGGGGGAATATTATCAAGATCAAGGCTTTTTATTCGCCCAGGACGATGGAAAGCCCATGCACCCGGATAGCGTAACAGACTGGTTGGCGAAATTCAGTAAGAGACATGGCTTGCCTCATATCAATCCCCACGCATTTCGCCACACAATGGCGTCAATGCTTTATTTCAACGGCGTTGATAGTGTGTCCATCTCCAAGCGGTTAGGACACGCACAGGTCAGCACAACGGCGAATGTCTATGCTCATGTGATGGAGGCCGCCGACAAGAAGAACGCTGACATTTTGGCCAACGTATTTTTGAAAAAGGCTTGAATTTTGAAGGCGAGTTGAACTAAAGTTGAATTATTCCGGTGAGCCCAAAATTGGACTTTCTTAAAAAGTAATAAAAACAGCCGTTTTCATATAGAAAACGGCTGTTTCTGTGGTTGCGGAGAGAGGACTTGAACCTCCGACCTCCGGGTTATGAGAAATGCACCGTGAATTTCTTATAGTCCCATAGCGGCGCATATAATCCCAGGAAGTCAGTATTTTCAAGGGTTCCGAGGAATCTGCATGCCTCTTCTTTCCCACCCCGTACCATGAAATCCTGTAGCGGTTGGTGTCAGCGTTGGTGTCAACTCCAAGAGAAGAGCCATGAGATGACCGATTTTGTTGGCCTAACCACGCAAGAAACGCACCTTTAGGTTTTTACCTCTAAGGGATTCGGTTCATTGGGGTTCAGACAAAACAAGAAATAAACCATCAGGCACATGAATCGTACCAACATCTAAATAGCGCAATGGCGCAGCATTATCGGCGAAACATCATTCCACATTCGGTAATGCTGCGCCGCTTTTGCTCTATGCCAATTATAACACACGGCTTCCCGCTAGGGAAGCGCATTTCAGGAGGTTTCTATGTCAGAATATACACTTGAGATCAAACAGATCGTAGATTATCCACGATGCCGGATCTACCGGCAGTTCGTACAAGCCTTGATAGCAGACCGGAGCATTCGCGTGAGCGGAGGCTCCGGTCTTTTTTATTTTGTCGTGCTATGCGCCTATGCCAACTTCCGCACCTCATATAAGCGCATTGATGGCATTAGTTACACCATCTACCCCGGCGAATGGATCATGTCTGTGGAGGAATTGTCCCGGTATTTCCGCACACGCTTCCGTCGCCAGACCTTGGCCGCTTTGGAGGGACTGCGAAAGAAAGGGCTTATCAGTTTTCTTGTTCTCGGACATGGTAAGCTGGTCAAATTCAAGATTCGCGGCTGGCGGCGTCACAACACGATTCTCGACTACAATGCGCCCTGTCAGAAGGATACCGGCTTTTTCTTCTTCCCTGTCTCTACAGCCACAGAACTGGTCAGCGCCGGTCACTGCTCGGAGATGGACGCCGTATTGGATCTATGGCTGAACACGGTCTATAACGATCCGCAGGTCCTCGGTTCAGACGTCGGGCCGGTGGTCTATCTCCGCAACGGTACAGGCTGCCCGCTGGTCAGCTACGCGGAACTGGCATCCCGCTGGGGCGTCTCTAAGGCAACTGCCGGTCGATACCTCAAGCGCATGGCTGAACGGGGCTATCTGCAACTGACAACTTTCCCCGGTACGCACGGCACCACGATCTACCTCCAGAACTATCTCTCCACCATGTTCCAAATTTCTGACATCGTGGTGGATAAGGAGGAGATCGCCATGAGCCTTGGCATCAAGCTGGAGCTTCAGGAAGAAACCACCCTGACCACTGCGGCATCCAGCGGTTCAAATGAGGCCGGTAGCGTTTCAGAAATGAACCGCCATCGAATCGAGCGGAAGATGCGGGAGATCCTTGTGGCACAAGGGCTGCCGTGTGCGTCATGCCCTAAATCCAAGTATATGTTATTACCATTATCCGACGACTGCGAGGTTACGATAGAAGGGGTGCCTCCGCTGCGCCGGTGGCTTCAACTGGTGGTCACCTGCGGTGACGCTCAGGAAGTCTATCACTTTGAACTCAGATTGCACCCGACAGGGATGCGCGGCGATAAGGAGGTCGAACGATGAAAAAGGCTGCACAAGCACCCAAAGTGACCGAGAATCCTCTGTACCATGATACGTGGATGCTGTTGCGCAAGTACCGGGACGTGGTGTGGAGCCTGGAGCTGTCCGTGCAGCAGGTACGTCGGCAGTTCCAGATCGAGTATGGCAGCAGCATAGAGGAATTTCTGGAATCCCTCTATGTGGCCGGCATCACCTTCGAGGGCTCGGCAATTGAGGACCATGCCCGCTGCATCGAGCGCAGCTACAAAATGCTGAAACTGCTGGATACCTCCGTGGAGCTGCTGCGGACAAAGCACAAGTACGGTGAGAGCTATTACTGGCTCCTGTACTACACCTATCTGTCGCCGCAGCAGTTGGCGAACACGCAGGAGATCATCGAAAAGCTGGAGCCGCACATTCGGGACATCAGTTACCGCACCTACTTCCGCAAGCGTCAGATGGCGATTGATGCCCTGAGTTCGGTGCTGTGGGGTTATTCGTCCAAGGAGAGTCTGGCCCTGTTGGAAAAGTTTGTGCCGGAGGGTCAATAATTAATAAACTTTAGACGACAGCATATTTAAAAAGAAATTAAGACGATAAATAACATTATGCTGTCCAGTCCCAGTATGCTGGGACTGGACAGCTACTTGTTCCCTCATTCGGTATATTCTCAGAGTATCAGTTATTTATTTATGTTGCACATATGGTAGATATACAGTATAATGGACACATGTCAATAATTGCAGTATTAGGAGGATCGCATTCTCTTTGTAATAAAAAGGACAGAT
>ERZ506887.833-NODE-833-length-17154-cov-6.800924_pt1 | contig 17154 bp, 9 predicted proteins | sample MGYA00512905_ERZ506887 | MGnify/ENA metagenome assembly ERZ506887 | reverse complement strand
GCGGAGTTCGTATCGATGATTACGTTTTACAAGAACCGGAGCAGAAGCTTTCCATTCTTTCATATGACTGTAGGCATACATAAAATCACAGTCACGTATCACAAAAGTCTCCCAAATCCAGTCCTTGCCATTATATAATTTCAGGCTTACGATATTTGTTTCTTCACTGTCAAGAAATGTATTATTTCTGTAAAAGCACGGCATCACATTCTGATTACGGTTAAGATGCGGGCGGCGGCCTTTTTTGCCTCCAGCTTCCCATTTTTGAAGATTTGTTTTGTAAGAAGATACAATTCCAATAGCGGTAGTAATTGCTTCACGTCGTAAATAACTTGGAAATTTATAAAATTCTTTATCAAATCTTTCATAATATGCAGGATTTTCTTTTGTAGCATGGATTAAATTTTCAATGTATTTACGCTGCGCCTGTTGTTTCGTATATCCTTCATATACATCGATTACAGAAACTTCATCAAAACAAAGGAGCGTAATGTCTGTAATATATTCTACTGCTTTCCGATAAATTTTAATGGTTTCGTCAAAAACATGATATGCTGATGTAATTTTTAATCCATATGATACAGTTGCCATAAACGCTCCTCCTTTCTTGACTAATATTAATTTTTCTGTTATATATATTATAGCACAAATGCATTTAGTTGTAAAGGGGGGAGCAATGCATGAAAATAGTAGAATATCACACAAATAGACATAGTTGTTATCTACTTGAATATCATTTAGTTGTAGTTACAAAATATAGACATCCGGTTATATCAGGAAAACTAAAAGAGCGTCTTTTAGAAATATCTTATGAGATAATAGAGAATCATTGGAATTGCAAAATCTCTGAAATCAATACAGATAAGGACCATATTCATATAATGTTTGAAGCACCACCACAAGTACAGCTTTCAAAGCTTGCAAATAATTACAAGACGGTTACTTCAAGATTATTGAGGAAAGAATTTGCTGATGAGTTAAAAAAGTACTATTGGAAGCCATACTTTTGGGCAGACAGTTATTTTGTGTGTACTGTGAGTGACAAAAATAGAAATGTGGTAAAGAAATATATTCAAAATCAGGGGGTAGATAAACATAAGGGACACTAACCCCGCCTAAACGACAAGCGTAATCAGAGTTAACGCTTGTCGCTATAGACGTGGCCTGCGTGTCTTGATTAAACGTGAATTTTTAGTCAATCCAGTATCGTCGCCAGCCATTCTTTGCCGGCACTCGATTATTTTCTAAACTTTTTTAAATCTTTTGAAAAGCCTGGCCAGCCCCGCTAACGCGGGGCTGGCTTTTTTTTGTTTCGGAAACGAAGAGAAGAGATTCTCTTTTGCGTGGAGGGGAGATTCTTTTGGTGGTTATTTTGGAAATTTTTTTGAGGCTTTATTTGGGCTCTTTGGGATTGCTTTTGGAGTTATTTTTAAAGTTCTTTTGAGAATTCTTTTGGAATGTTCTTTTGTTTATTTGTTTATGGCTCCTGAAACGTGGTTGCCGGCGCCGAAGGCGCCTGGAAAGAAGGGTTGTTCGCAAACGGAAGTCTGAGATTTGCCCTGTAAAGAAGATAAGGCGGGCGGGAGAGTACTGGCCGGTCAAGTAGTACAATGGCTGGCGTGAGGCTTCGTTTGCTTGTATAAAGAGGCGGCGGGCGGCAAAAAGCTGCTGGCGGAATACAGGATTCCGGATACCAGCTGACGAATATTGTACCGGCTGCCGGATGCTGCATTGAATGCCGATTGTCGTCATCTGCTGCCAGCGAAAAAAAATCCGACAAAAATTTGCGCTTGCCGAAAAATCTGGTATAATATATACAAGAGATGAGGAAGAAGAATTTCCTCAATACATAAGACGGATTCGCCGTCGTGTTCGTTCCTTTCTTTGTTTTTGAGCCCCGCTGTCTTTGCCGGCAGCGGGGCTTTTGCGTTTTGCCGATGTTTTGCGGCCGGCAGAATCCGACATATTGGAAGTGTAGATAAAATATGCCGGCAATACCGGAAGTCAAAAAGAAAGGAGATAAAAATAATGACAAAAATAATGGAAAAAGCAACTCCAACAATACCAGATACAAAAGAAGGCATCCGCATGCTGCCGGAGGTAGAAATATGTTTCAGGATGATATGAACGGAAAGGACGAAAGTGGAGTGTACGAAATCAAGTATGGTGACCATATGTTCTTCGTTCCGAAACGGATGGATGATGGCGTAGAAGCGATAATGGCCATTGAAAGAATCTGCTGCCGGGGCTTTTCGTTTAAGCGTAAGCGCAAAAAGCTTATCGGATTTATGCGCGATATCTGGGCGTTTGCGATTGATGAGGATAGACGCGAAATTGCTGGCAGGATTGAACGGGAATTTGCCGGCTGAGAGCTGGAGAAGCTGAAACTACAGGCTGCATTTGTTGTGGCCTGTTTTTTTTGTTGCCGGCAAAAGTTCAGCCTGCAAGGCAAAATTGCCGGAAGCACCACGCTATTCCGCCGCCTGCAAAAAAAATCCGACAAAAATTTGCACTAGCCAAAAAATCTGGTATACTATATATGTAAGCGAGAAGGCCAGAAGCCTTCCGAAACATAAGACGGATTCGCCGTCGGAATTCCTTTCTTTCTACGTGTGTGCCGCGGCTGAACGCCGCGGCCTTTTTGCTGCCGGCAGAATCCGGCATACTGTATGTGTAAATACACACAAAAAAAAGAAAGGAAAAAAATCTGATGAAAATAATACAACAAGACGAAAAAGTAATCGCGTATATTGAAAAAGACGATACGAACGAGCGGAAAATAATAGAAAGCGTTCAGGAGAACGGCGTTACCGATTTTGAGGTTGATTCTGAGAATCCAATGCTTTATCCAGAAGACGGGCTTTTGTATGGCAAAAAGAAGACAATGCCTAACGGAGAAACAAGACTTACACTGATTGCCGCGCCGCCAGACAAGAAGGGAACTGTGAAGGTTGCTTACGGTACAGAAATAATTGCTGGCGATGCGTTTGCAGACAGTAAGGCTTCAAAAGTCATACTGCCAGAAACGGTAACGTCAATCACTCCTTATGCATTTAACAACTGCGAAAACCTGAAAGAGGTCGTTCTAAGCGAAGGTCTCACACATATTGGTGAATGTGCATTTCGTATGTGCCCTTTGCTTGATGATATCACCATCCCTGATACGGTACTGGATATTATGTCTAATGCATTCTGCGAGAGTCCTCTCCGAAACCTGAAGTTTCAGAATCGCCCGCAAAAATGCAATAACCGGCTTAAGATTGCATATGGTGCTTTTGGGTGGTGCCATGCTGATGAGATAGAGCTTCCGTACAGGCTGGTTTCCTTGTCGGATAACAACTTTGTCAAGGTCAGAAGAGTAGTAATAAACTGCTATGACGCATCAGATATTAAGTCAATACTTAATGCTTTGATTGTCAGGAATTTCGCACCTATTGGTGAGGCTTCGGACTACTATGACCCGAGATGCAACTGTGCTTTGGAGGTATGCTTTGGTGGTGTGAATGCATACATCCCCAAGATAATGGGGCGGAATGTAAAAGGAAAATTCCTTAAAGATATTTCTGATGTAATGCAGATTACCGAAAAGCCGCTAAGTGAAAAACTGCATGACCTGCAGATGTATGCCCTGGATGCAGCAGAGACTCCGCTTGATGCGTCATACGATGCGGCGATTAAGGTATATTGCAATACTGAAGACAGCGAAATAAAAGAAAAAGCAAAAAAAGTATTAAAAATGCATAGCAGAAATATCATCCGAGTGTTCTATAAATCTGGAGACGTAAAGAAGCTGATGGATTACCTGAAGTTTGGCCTGCATAAGGAGGAAGACGTTGAGGCTGTTCTGGAAAACGATTTCAGAACTGATGCGGCTGATATGAATGCGTGCATGCTGCAGGCACTTGGAAATAGTCCCTGTAAACAGAAGTTTTTACTCTGAAGCCTGAAGTGCCGCGTAAGCGGCGCTTCTTTTTTGCCGGAAAAAGAGTAGTTGTGTTTGCCGATGATTTGCCGGCAGCGCCAGACCTCCCGCGGCCTTTGCCGGCAGCGGGGGTTTTGTGTTTTGCTGCCGGCGAAATCCGGCATATTGTATGTATAAATATAAAAAAGAAAGGAAAAGAAATTATGAAAATAATACAGCAAGACGAGAAAATAATCGCGTACATCGACAAAGATGATACAAACGAACGAAAAATCATGAACATGAAAATGATAGAAAGCGTTCAGGAGAACGGCGTTACCGATTTTGAGGTTGATTCCGAGAATCCAATGCTTTATTCACAAAACGGGCTTTTATATGGCAAAAAGAAGACAATGCCTAACGGAGAAACAAGACTTACACTGATTGCCGCGCCGCCAGACAAGAAGGGAACTGTGAAGGTTGCTTACGGTACAGAAATAATTGCTGGCGATGCGTTTGCAGACAGTAAGGCTTCAAAAGTCATACTGCCAGAAACGGTAACGTCAATCACTCCTTATGCATTTAACAACTGCGAAAACCTGAAAGAGGTCGTTCTAAGCGAAGGTCTCACACATATTGGTGAATGTGCATTTCGTATGTGCCCTTTGCTTGATGATATCACCATCCCTGATACGGTACTGGATATTATGTCTAATGCATTCTGCGAGAGTCCTCTCCGAAACCTGAAGTTTCAGAATCGCCCGCAAAAATGCAATAACCGGCTTAAGATTGCATATGGTGCTTTTGGGTGGTGCCATGCTGATGAGATAGAGCTTCCGTACAGGCTGGTTTCCTTGTCGGATAACAACTTTGTCAAGGTCAGAAGAGTAGTAATAAACTGCTATGACACATCAGATATCGAGCCAATACTTAATGCTTTAATTGTCAGGAATTTCGTACCTCTTAATGAGGCCTCGGACTACTATGACCCGAGATGTAACTGTGCTTTGGAGGTATGCATTGGTGGTGTAAATGTATATATCCCCAAAATAATGGATGGGTATGTAAAAGGAACATTCCTTGAAAAAATGCAGCTTGTCGAAAAGCCATTAAATGAGAAGCTGTATGACCTGCAGATGTATGCCCTGGATGCGGCAGAGACTCCGCTGGATGCGTCATATGATGCGGCGATGAAGGTGTATTGTAATACTGAAGACAGAGCAATAAAAGAAAAAGCAAAAAAAATATTACAAACACACAGCCAGAATATCATCCAGGCGTTCTATAAATCTGAAGATGTAAAGAAGCTGATGGATTACCTGAAGTTTGGCCTGCACAATATGAAAGATATTGAGGTTGTTTTGGAAAACGATTTCAGGACAGATGCGGCTGATATGAATGCGTGTATGCTGCAGGCGCTTGGAAATAGTCCCTGTAAACAAAAATTTTTGCTATGAAGCCTGAAGTGCCGCATTCGCGGCGCTTCTTTTTTGCCGGCAGCAGAACCGGGTTAAGCTGAAACGGCTGGGTGCGATGATAAGGGCATGTAATTCCGTCAATTTTGCGGCTTTGCTGTTGCATTTGCTGGAAAATATGGTATACTGTATATATGAATTGATACTTGCAATTTGACATATTTTGTGCTACACTTTATTTGTGAAAGAAGAAGCTTTTTTCACGGGGCGTCCTCTGGCTGTGCATCCTTGCACGGCTTATTTTTTTTGCAAAAATTCCGGAAAAGCCGCCGGCAGCGCCAGACCTCCCGCGGCTGCAAAAAAATCCGACAAAAATTTGCGCCCGCCGGAAAATCTGGTATAATATATACAAGAGATGATTCGGTGAACTTACGTTCACCTTCACCAGACGTGGACGGGGTTTCTGACTCCTTGTGCACGTCTGGTAACCTCAGAACCGATGGACAACCTGAGGTTGGTCGCGGTCTTCCGTCCATCGATGAGGAAAGAAAAATTTCCTCAATACATAAGACGGATTCGCCGTCGCGTTCGTTCCTTTCTTTGTTCTAAACCCCCACTGCCTTTGCCAGCAGCGGGGGTTTTGTGTTTTGCTGTCGGCGAAATCCGGCATATTGTATGTACAAATACAAAAAAAGAAAGGAAAAGAAATCATATGAAACTTAAAAAAGAAAACGGAAAAACGATTCTTGTGTTTGAGAATGACGAGACAATGCAGGTATATCCGAATTCAGTAGACTACTACGAACCCTCCCTTGCGTCGGCGCTGGATATTACAGACTTTGAGGTGTATGATGACAATCCAAAATACATCAGCATTGACGGCATCATATACACAAGAGACGGGCTGATACTTGTCGCTGTCCCGTGCGGAAAATCCGGATGCATAAAAATCCGGGAGGGTGTTGAAGTCGTTAAAGATTCAGCGTTTGACAAAAGCGCAGCCAGCAAGGTCATTTGCCCGCAGAGTCTCAGGCTGATTGATAAGTATGCCTTCAGGTCAAGTGTTTACCTGACTGAAATCGTATTAAATGAAGGCCTGAAAAAGATTGGTACTTGCGCTTTTTACGACTGCGAAAGCCTGACAACCACAACAATTCCCGCCAGTGTTGATGATATAGGCCCAATGGCGTTTGATTCTTCACCCCTGACGTCACTGACATTTGCACCTGACCGGAAGAAGTCTTTGCTTATTGAACCTATGGCATTTGAAGACTGTACAGCTGAAAGCCTGTATCTGCCCGGTTTGGTAAAAGTTCAAGACTGTAACTTCCGTGGCGTAAAGTCAATAAGTCTTGATGGCTTCTCCAATCTGCCGGATATCCTGAGAACGTGCATCATCGGAATTGTCAATAGTGACATCAATAGAATCGGAGGCGCCTTCCAGGTAAACGTAGATAGTCAGTCTTATTTCTTCCCTCGTGCGATGCTGATTGCAGACAGGAAGAAACTGCTTGACGATGTCGCGAAAGTATGCTTTTTATCAGTGCTGTCATTTTCGCTGAAAGCCAAAAAACGAATGCTTAAAAAAATCGTCAACAAGGCTTATCAGTCTTCAGTATTTGATGTCGGCTGCCGTGTTGCTGTGAAAACTTATGGTAATATGAACCAAAAAGAAAGAGCAAAAAAAGACGGAAAAGAACTGGCTGCATACCTGCATGAAAAGGATGCCGCCATCCTGGCGATGGCTGTCATGAACCACGACGCCGAGCTGCTGAAGGAATACCTTGATTTCGGACTGAGTAAGCCTGAAAATATCAAAAAGGCATTTGATTTGGTGAATTATGATGCCGCGGTGTGTGAGTATGAGATAGAATCCGCAAAAAGTAAACTGGCTGCCGTTTTTTTGAGAGACATGGAGATGGCTTCGCATGATTCTAAAAATGACGATGATACCATAATCAAAGCTTACCTGATGCAGGCCATGCAGATGGAAGAACAAGATGAGTTTGAGATTTAAACCGGCAATTTTTGCCGGTTTTTTTTGCGTGCAGAAGATGGTTATGCCGGCAGGTCTGCCAGCAAAGCCGCTGACTTCCGGCATTTGAGGCGGAAGGCAGAAAAATTTCTTTTTTTAGCATTATTTTTCATATTATATATGAACGAAGATGAAGGTGAATATGAGCTTTTTATCTTCGTTTGTCGGCCGCAGATAAATCTGCGGCTGCAAAAATTAAGTAAAGCATCGGATTTACAAGGTTGCAGGGAAAACTGTTCGAGACCTTGTTTCCGTACAGCCTTTTCCTCCGACCTTGGCGCCGGGAATCCCCGGAAACCGACAAAAATAATATAAAAAGGAGGATTAAAAACAAGATGCAGAACTTAAAATACAAGGCTCTGTCTATCGCAATGGCTGTAATGACCGCCGCATCGCCGGTTCTGTCTTCATATACCGCATTCGCAAGCGATAATGTCGCTGACAGCATTGTTGTAAATGATGACGGCACCGTATCCCAGACGTTTACTCTCGGAGATGATAGCGATGACAGCAGCGAAGAAAAAGAAACGAAATTCCTTTTCCTTAACCTTAAAACAACTGGTGGTAAAGCCATCATAGCAGAAGGAAAAGACCAGGAGCAGACCATCCGCCTGGATGAAAAACAGGATGGCAGTGAGTATATAGACGTGTATGACCAGGATGGTCTGCTTATCTCAAGCGAGAATGCAGCAGAGAATGCTTACATGTACGTATACGAAGCGGAAGCTGACAATATCGTGAGTGTCAAAGCCGAGGCAGATGACGGGTATGTCATTAACCTGTACGAGCTTGTAGACGACGACACGAGCAAGCCCGAAGAAACCGGGTTTGATGAAAAGGTTACGTCTTTCATGTATCCAACATTTGTTGATGCGGACAAGACAATAACGATTGGGTTTGAGAAGACAGAGACCCCTGAAGACGATATTACAGTTGAGGAAGTAAAAACAGAAGACAAGAAAGATACTCAGGAAGACTTGGCCGATGACCTGACCGTTAACGACGAAAAGAGCGAAGACGGAGAAACAGACGGCGAAGAGGATAAGACTGAAAATGACTTGTCTGGCGATTTGACAGTTAATGATACCGTTGAGGACGTTGATAAGACAGCAGATGCTGAAGGTACTGGTACTGAAACTGAGGGTACTGAAGCCGGAAGTGAAACGGCGGAAGATGATGCTGACGCAGACGACAAGATGGGAGACTTGACTGTTAATGACGACATTGGAATTGACGGAAGCAGCAGTGAAGATAAAGCTGTTGTGGATGGAGAGGAAGGTGATGAACTGGAAAACGGCGAAGCTGGTACTGTTGATAGCGAAGATAAAAACGAAAGTGTTGTCCTCGACGGAGAAACAAGCTTTATTGACGACAACGGAAACGAGATTTCAACAGAGCTTGTAACCGGACAGGAAATTGATGAAGCAGCAGAAACAGCAGCTGATGAAGATTACTATGAAACAGAAAAAGCTGTTCCTACACGCGAAGGGTATCCTGACGGATACTCAGAAGTACTGTCAACAGAGACTGTAGCTCAAAAAGACACATATTTTACAGCAGAAAGTTATCATAAATATGACAATACAACAGTGACTGTTATATCTGCCGATGAGTTTAATCCTGAAACATGGACAGATGGAGACACATTTGAAATTCAATACAAAGAAGTTATGAATGATGACCCTGATTATTTCTGGTATGATGACGTAACTTATGTTGTTGTTGAAGACCCTGAAAAAGCCACTGTTAAATCAGCTGAATGTGATAAGATTATACCGGATTGGGTTCCAGACAATAGCGTACTTGGAGTACCTAAACTTGCAGGAACTGTTATACCAGGCCTTACATACACCGTGCAGAAAGACGACCAGACATGGTCTCTTGGCAGTGTTGCAAATGGATATGATACTGGACGTTTTCGTACTACTGTAGAAGATGACGGCGGATTTGATATTTCAAAAACTGGTTCATATACGGTTAGATATCAGGTTTCTTACTTCTTGTTAAAAGAATATACCTGGTATGTAGATACAACTATCAATGTTGTTGATGAAATTTCTACTAATAGCAGAATCGAAGTATTAAACGACAGTTTAAAAGTTACATCAAACGGCCAGCTTATTGAGTATGGTCAGCTGTTTCAAACAAAGGAATCAGAGGTAACGTTTACAGTAGAAGCCCAAAACGAGATTATGTATAACGAAATCGCTCCAGTTGTTAAAATTATGAATGCGGATGGAGAAGCTAAGGATATTTTACCTATATCTGAGAGCAATGGAATTTACACATACACAATCACTAATCTGTCTGACGGAGATGTTGTTACAATCGATGATACTGCTAATAGTTGTACTTTTCTTATGGGAAAAGGATACAGCGGTGCATGGAAAAACGTCACGGAAGTTGACGTAAACAAAGACAATATTTCGGACATTGAAGAACTTTTGCATACAGTAAATAAATCTGATGTTGAAGACATCTCAACATATGCAGCTTCATCAAAGTCATTTGGAGCGGTTGGAGTTGGTTATGACGTAACTAGTGAAGCTTCAAATGCGTATAATGGTGGAGGCCACATTAACGGCGTTAGTGTTAAAATTAATTCAACCGGCCGGACAAATATTTATAATTGGGTCAAAGGGCTCAGTAATACATACGACTCGGCGACGTTAGCAAGATTTAAAACATGGCTTTCTGATTTGGAAATTGACGCTGGTTGCGTTTCTTCTTCTAATCAAGCTGGATGGCATGATAAAAATGATTACGCATGGTATATTACAGGAAAAGCGGACTATGATACATCAACAAAAAAATTAACCGTTACGCTAACGGCTGACGGAAATACTTACCAAACAGATAATTATCAGCATCTGCAAGGTGATGACAGCTTCACTGGTGCAGCTGGCTCTTGTACTATTACTATTAATAAAAGAATGACAAACCAGGATTGGTGCTCAAGATGGTATCGTATCAGCATGACAGCACAATTCTCATTGTACAATTCAAAAGGAACAAAGATTAAAACAATCAGCCTTAAAGATTCTGACACTGATGTTACTGCAAAAACTGCAAAAATTACCGGATTAGACCCCGGAAAGTATACATTAAAAGAAACATATGCATGTAGAGGATGTGTTATCAATGAAACAACATATCCAATTACATTAAGTAAAACAAATCCAAACTGGAGCCCATCAAAATCAACAGAAAAAACCGGAATATCAGGAAATTATATTTTGAATTACAATTACTACTATGCAGGAATTGTTTTGAAAAAGCTGGATGGGTCAACAAATGAACCGTTGGCTGGGGCTTATTTTAAGATTGAGTATAAACCAAACTCCACAAGCTCAGCTGAAGCTACATGGTACGCAAGAACAGACTCTAATGGCGAAATTATACTTGATAATAAACATATTTATTCAAGCTATACTTTGCCGAGTGGAAAGACTGTGTCGTCTGACAAGGCCCCATTAAATGCTGCTGGTGACGCTGTTTTACCAATTGGATGTTTAACTATTACAGAAGTTGAAGCTCCTGATGGATATAAGCTTGACAAGACTCCCGTAACAGTTGGATTAAAAGCAGTTAATGATACTACAAGAGTTCTAACCTATAACGTACCTACATTCAAAAACACTCCAGGCACTGGAGATTTCCAGCTGAACAAGAAAATCTACAATCCGTCAAACTTTGCTTCAAAAACACCGAGACTGTATATTAACACTCAGTTTAAGATTTATTCAAACTATGATACTGTAACAAAGACATGCTCTGGATTAGTTAAGACGGTGGCTGTTTCTGCTAACAATACAGATGATACATCATATTCTGTCATGGTAGAAGGATTGAAACCTGGTAGATATTATCTGCAGGAATCAAAACGTAACCCTGGAACCGTACAGAATACGAATACGTATTATTTTGATATAATAGCAGGAAAGACGATAAACAAATTCACAAACGTTGAGACCGGAAATTCCGGAACGGCAGTTGCGAATAACCCGTTCAGATTAACAGGAAAAATGTTTTCAAAAACAGACCCAAATGGAAGACCTCTTTCAGGAGCAACTTTCAAAGTTGTTTATTCTCCATTAGAGCCAGAGGATGGATATAATCCTATGTACACCTGGTATTTCGAGACTGATTCAAACGGTGAAGTCTTATATGATAGCAACCATTATGTTTCAAACTTTAATGGAAACTGGAGTGATGACCCGTTGAAACTTGATGACGGAACCTGGGCAATTCCTTCCGGTTCTTTATGGGTAACAGAAGTTAAGGCCCCGGCTGGATATAAGATTGACACTCAGACACATTCAATCAAACTGACAGGACGTCTGGACAGCAATGGAGTTTACACGATTCCAGACCTGGAAGCTGAAGACTTAACTATCATTGAATACCCGGATGGCTGGAACGTTGATTTGATGACTAAGAAAATGGATGCAGCAGATGGAACTCCATTAAGCGATGCTGTATTCGGAATCTATAGTGACAGAAACTGCAACAACTTAATCGCAAGACTTAAATCTGACATAGATGGTTACACTGGAACTTACAGGATGGAGTTTGACGGAGACGTCAACAGCACTACTGTATATTGCCGTGAGATAGAAGCGCCAGAAGGATATCAGAGAAATGATACTATATATCATTTAACTTTAACAAAAGCAAATGATGATGGCCAGACCAGAACATTTGGAGAAAATGGTATCAATGGACTTGGTGTGTATGACGAGAAGGTTTCTGAAAAATGGAGATTACGTTATAGAGTAAAGAAGGTTGATGGCAATGGAAAACCTATAGAGGGAGTTGTATTTAGAGTATATTATGACAGCGATTGTATGAATAGAGCAGCTACATTAACAACAAATGCTGATGGATATTCAGATATAGCAGAAATTCAACAAATAGAAGGAAATGTTGACTCATATACATTATATTGTAAAGAATATAGAGCTCCTGCCGGATATATCTTTGATTCAACTAAGAAATATACATTAACATGGAACCGTTCTACATATGACGCATTAAAAAACAGAGGAGACGAATCTGGCGAATTACAGACATTTGGTGGAGATAAAGGTATCGTAAACTTAACTCCAACAGCTACACCGACGCCAATAATTACACAGCCGGTAACACCGCCCCCAAGCAATACACCGACTCCGACACCGACAAGCACTCCGACGCCAACACCTACAAATACACCTACTCCAACACCAGTAATCACACAGTCGGTAACACCACCCCCAAGCAATTCACCGACTCCGACACCGACAAACACTCCGACGCCGACACCTACAAATACGCCAACTCCGACGCCGACAAGCACTCCGACACCGACACCTACAAATACACCTACTCCAACACCGACGAATACACCTACACCGACATCAACCCCAATACCAACGCCGACGGATGAACCGCCGACACCTGGAACCGGATATGTCTACGTAAAGAAGACGTCAAGAGCAGGACAAGACCTTATGGATTTGGATGGATATTCACTGAAAGGTGGTAAATTCTCAGTTACAGGTGGTGGATTTACCGGTACCTTAACAACTGAAGAGAATGGTATTTCAAATCACTTACAGCTTCCGAATAATGCATATCAGACAGCTGTAGCAAATGATTATGAGGATACCGGCCGGGCAGTAGTGGATGAAACAACAATTGCACCTTTAGATGATGCGATTGCAACAGACGAAACGTCTGATGAAACTGCATATACTGATATGGAAGATGTAGATACTACATCTGACAATATCTCTGACGACGTAGTAAATACAAACAATGCGATTTCTGAAGATGTGGATGCATTACTTGATGCTGATTATTCTGATTCTTCTGATGAAGTAATTGATAATATCGATGAATACACCGGAGATGATGAGGGTATCGCCAATATGGCTTTGAATCCAAAAATCACAAGCTATAAAGTAACTGAAATAGAAGCTCCTCTTGGACATAATAATTATGGAGTAACAAAATCGTTCTCTGTAACAATGCCTCAGGACAAAGACCGTGTAATTGAAGTACAGTTCTCAGATGACCCGAAAGTCTTAGACAGCCGTATGACTATCAAGAAATTAAGTGCAAAAGGAAACCCGATTTCCGGCACCATATTCAAGGTAGAATACATTGACGACTTTAATGGAAATTCTGATAATGTAAAACGTACATGGTATTTACAGTCTGACGCAAATGGTATTGTAAGATTTGACGATAACCATGTTGTAACAAGCTTAACACAGTATCGTTCAGATGAGTTTTTCAAATTTAACAACAACATTGTTCTTCCTTATTACGGACAGTTGAGATTTACAGAAGTAAGTACTCCTGCTTCATATGTTTTGAACAGCGAGCCATTCGTAGTAAATCTTGCAGATGCACAGAATGGTTCTACCGTTGACCTGTCAAAGACAGTATATAACGACCTTGAACCTGCAAAGGTACAGCTTACAAAATATAAAGATGACGGTTCACCGCTTGCTGGCGTTGAATTTGAACTGAAATTTGTAAAAGAATCTGAAACAGCAACAAAGAACAAGAGCGAGAGCTTTAGCCGCCTGTTGAATGTTGGTGAAACTACAACAGCAACAACTGACGCAGATGGAAGAATCACATGGGAGAATCTTGACCAGGGTGATTATGAAATCAGAGAGACAAAGACTGTTGATGGATGTGCACTGCTGACAGACGTAATCAAGGTAACACTTCCGTTACAGCTGACGAAAGATGAAGCTGACTCATACGGAAATGTAAACAAAGACCTTGCAAAAGAAGATACAAACTATACGAAAAAGTGGTATTTCTTTGATTGCAAGTATGAAATCAAAAATAATCAGGTATTCTTAATGCCGATGACCGGTTCTGATGGAACCTGGATGTATGGCTTTGTAGGATTTGCCGCAATTGCGTTTACCGGATGTTTATATTTACTTCTTGATGAAAAGAAGAAAAATAAGAGAAAACATAGACGGAAAAGAAAATAAATCTGAAAAAGCTGAAAGATAAAGGGAACAACAGAACAAAAAAAATAAAAAAACAACGCATCGTCAGATGCGTTGTTTTTTTGTGTTTAAGATTCGGAAATTGGTGTCCAAGTGGCGATTACTTTGTCGGGTCTTGACTGGATGCGAATACTACGTAAATTTTCTTCCCATCCATTAAATAAATATCCATCTTTGCTTGGGACTTCAATTTCAGACGAGTAAATAATTTTTCCAACTGGTCCAGTAACTGCTAATGTATTACTTCCATTACTACTAAATACTCCTCCGTCTGCGTCAAAGATTACAGTTCCCTTTAAATCCGGATTTGATGAAAAGTCCTGAACCCATAACCACTGCCCGGTGATTGGGCTTTTACATACACCAACCCCGATATGTGTAATGCTCTGCTGCATCATTGTTGCTTTATGTCCAGAGCTGTTCATCCACGCTCTGACAACTGCTTCTGGGGTTTTCTGGCCTGCAGCGATGTTTTCTCCTCCGTCACAAGCTACTCCGTTTTCATATAATGCTGTACTACTATCTGTTCCGTCTGGTCTTATATGAGAGAATTTTCTTGTAATCTCTTCAGCTCTGACCATCGCGGCTCTCTGAAGTCCTGCGTGATACTGTAACGGTGAACGTCCTGCTTTAACTCTCTCAATATTTGTCAGCCTGATAACCTCGGAGGCCATTTCCTCAACACTCATCTCCGGTTCTGGAGTCGGTGTAGGAGTAGCGGTAGGAATCGGCGTTGCGGTTGGTGTAGGTGTTGCCGGTTTCTCTGTCGGTGTAGCAGTAGGAATCGGGGTTACCGGCTTCTCAGTAGGTTCCGGTGCCTTTGTAGGTTTTGGAGTAACCGGCTTCGGTGTAGCTGTCGGTGTAGGAGTCGCTGGCTTTTCGGTAGGCTTCGGAGTCTCTGTTGGGTCTGGAACCTTTGTAGGTTTCGGAGACGGTGTTGCGGTAGGAGTTGGAATCACCGGTTTTTCTGTTGGCTCTGGTTTCTCAGTAGGTTTTGCTGCATCAGCCGGAACCTTAACGGAAACTCCGTCCTTGTCGTAGCTTCCTTTCGTCTTCTTACCACTGTAATAACCGCGTACCATATAGGTATTGACTTCACCTTTTTTGTAAGCTGCATCTTCATATGATAATGAATTTTTCAGTGCCAGCATTTTCCACTTACCGTTATCTTTACGGTATACAAGATATTTGTCAGCGCCTGCTGCTTTATCCCATGTCAGTGTTACAATACCGTCTTTATATGTAGCTTTAATGTTTTTTACCATTGCCGGCTTGGTATAAGCCGTAAGGCCTTTCTTATTGTAAGACCCTGATTTTTTGGTCTTCTTGTTATAAGCCTTTACGGTATAGGTATATTTCTGGCCTACAACGATTGGATACTTCTTGGAAGAAGTGTGAGTGTAGCTGCTCTTGGAATTGTCAAGCGTTTTGATTTTTGTCCACTTTTTCGTTCCTTCTTTTTTATAGTAAACGATGTAATGAGTGGCGCTTGATGTCTTTTTCCATTTGACATTGATTTTGTTGTAAGCCGGAGCCGAAATACTGTTAAGCTTAACCGTGCCCGGCTTGGCTGCCGCCTGCGTTCGCATCTGCAAAGCCTGCGGGATACAGATGAGCGCTGCAATCATGAACGCGAACAGCGCATATAAATATTTACGTTTCTTATACATATATTTATTACCCTCCTTGAGTTTTTATTTCTTATGTATTTATTATACTATATTTTTATATAGCATTCAAATGTATAAGCTGTAAATAATATGCTGGAATTTTAGATAAATAATTCGCAAAAAAAAATTTTTAAAGAAATTACCGGAAAAACTCGTCTTTTTTCCTATATTTACTCTAAAAAATTTCCGCAAAAATCCGTCCGCTTTGGCAAAAATCCAGCATATTAAATATACAAGAAAAACCAGAAAGGAGAACGATATGCAGGGAGCATTATCACAATGGCGCGTAAAACCGCGGCCAATCTAAATACGCATCACTTAGATTTACGTATTTAGTTGTCCGTCGGATGTAAGCGCCGGTTTTATTTTTTCTTATATCTGCCTGTCTTCTCATATTTTCGTTTGTGGTATTCTGTCTTTTGTGATTCTACATATTCTGTAATTTTTTCAATGGTAACCCCGCCTGTTGTTGCAATGAAGTAAGACGGGCTCCACAAAGATACGTCACCAAAAAGATACTGTTTTACATATTTGTCAAACTTCTCATTGAGATGTACTTTCTTTGACGTCTGGGTTTTCAATACCCGTATGATATCTGACGGCCGTTCCTGTGGAGGCATAGAGATTAAAAGATGCATATGGTCAGCATCTGTCTCGGCAGATATAAGTGCACCTCCATGCTGTTCACATATTTCTCTTGACAGCTCTTTCATAAATTCCCCGATTTCGTTTGAGATGACCGGTTTCCGGTATTTAGTTACAAATACAAGATGGTAAGTCATCAAGTATACAGAATGTGCTTTTTTCTTATATTCCATGGAAAACCCTCCTTGTTTTAAATTTAAGTCAACTTGACTTTACTTTAAATATATGCTATAATATAAACATAGTCAAGTATTAATTTGAATTTAAGACATATAAAAAGGAGGTGGACTTATGCGTACATTTAAGATGATAATCAACCATACAAAAAATAAGAAAGATGCTGCGTTCTGTCAGTACTTTAAGACAAATACCGCAGACTCCAAATGTATGTATAATACTGCCAATTTTTATATCCGTAATACAATGACTGGTTTAAAAAAATCTCCGGAGGAGCGTACGCACTTGGAAA
>ERZ506887.828-NODE-828-length-17198-cov-7.622645_pt1 | contig 17198 bp, 11 predicted proteins | sample MGYA00512905_ERZ506887 | MGnify/ENA metagenome assembly ERZ506887 | reverse complement strand
TCTTCAGGTCTTCAATCATGTGAGCCATGGTGAAACCGGAATCTACGATGTCCTCAACAATAACCACGTGGCGGCCTGCCAAATCCTGGTTCAAACCCATCAGGGTCTTCATGCTGCCCGTAGAGGAAGTGCCCTCGTAAGAAGCATACTTCACGAATGAAATCTCGCTTGGCACGGTGATCATTCGCATCAAGTCGGCTGCGAAGATAAATGCGCCGTTCAATACTGCCAAGAACACGGGGGTCTTGCCTTCATAGTCCTTGTTCAGACGGTCTGCTACGACCTGAACCTTCTTGAGTATTTCGGCCTCTGGAATGGAGGTTTTGAAGGTCTTATCCTTAATTTTTACTATGCTCATAGTCATATTATATAATATTTTCTGCAAAATTACGAAAAAATCGTGAAACTTCATGCTTTCATCGACTTTTTTTAGTACTTTTGCATGAAAATAATCAGATAATCGGACAAAGACATGAAGATTTTCACTAGTACTCAGATACATGAGTTGGATAAATACACCATTGAGCATGAACCAATCACTTCGCTCAACCTCATGGAACGTGCCGCTAAGGCGCTGACACGTGCCATCGAGGAGGAATGGTCTAACCGTACTCCGGTGGTCGTTTTCGCAGGACCAGGCAACAACGGAGGCGATGCGCTTGCCGTGGCAAGAATGTTGGGAGAAGATGGTTATCAGGTTAACGTTTTCTTGTTTAACATCCACAACAAGCTCTCTGCCGACTGTGCCAGCAACAAGAAGCGACTCATCGAGAGCAAACGCGCCAAGCAGTTTACTGAGGTCACCGTCAATTTCGACCCTCCGCAGCTGGAAGCCGGCATGCTCGTAGTAGACGGCCTCTTTGGCAGCGGCTTGAACAAACCGCTGGCAGGCGGTTTTGCATCCCTGGTAAAATACATCAACCAGAGTGCCGCCAAGGTGGTGAGCATCGACCTGCCATCGGGTCTGATGGCGGAAGACAACTCCTACAACATCGCAACCAACATCATCCGTGCCGACCTGACGCTGACCTTGCAGCAGAAGAAGCTGGCGATGATGCTGGCAGACAACCAGATATACCTGGGAAGACTGAAGGTATTGGATATCCGACTCTCGCCGGAATTCATCCAGAAGACGGAAAGCAAATTCAGCATTCTCGAAGAGAACGACATCCGCCTGCTGATGAAGCCCCGTGGCGACTTTGCCCACAAGGGAACCATGGGCACGGCACTCATCATTGCCGGAAGTTACGGCATGAGCGGTGCGTCCGTGCTGGCTACCAAGGCGTGTCTGAGAGCGGGAACGGGAAAGGTGATTACCCATACGCCGAAGCGCAACTACGAGATTATGCAGATAAGCGTGCCGGAAGCGGTGCTCCAGATGGATTCTGAGGAAACCATCTTCAGCGAACCGGTGGACACCGACTACTATAGCGCCATGGGCATAGGTCCGGGTCTGGGCACCAACGAATCCACCGCCATCGCCCTGATAGCCCAGCTGAGAAGATCCACCTGTCCTACCGTGGTAGATGCCGATGCGCTGAACATCCTGGCGAGCCATCGTGCCTGGATGCAGCAGTTGCCTAAGGACATCATCTTCACTCCTCATCCAAGAGAACTGGACAGACTGGCTGGCAACACCAGCAGCAACTGCATGGAGCGCCTTGACAAGGCCATAGAACTGGCAGAGCGCCTGCAAGGCTACATTATATTAAAGGGCCACTATTCTGCCCTCTGCCATCCTAACGGAAAGGTGGAGTTCTGCTCCACCGGCAACAGCGGCATGGCCACAGCCGGCAGCGGCGATGTATTGACGGGTATCATCACCTCGCTTCTTTCTCGTGGCTACAACCAGGCAGATGCCTGCCGAATAGGCATGCACCTGCACGGACTGGCAGGCGACCTCGCCATCAAGGATATCGGCAAAGAGAGCCTCATCGCCAGCGATCTGATACAATATCTCCCTAAGGCATTCCTGAGAATGGAAGATTGATATTTAGTTTATAGTTTATAGTTGATAGTTTATAGCAAGGCAGGAAAACGCATAATTATGCAAGTTTTCAACATCCTGCTATAAACTATAAACTTTTAACTATAAACTAGTATTACCTTTTTTCTTTCTGATTTCCGCAAATCGCAATTCCAGGGTGCGCTTTAAATCATCCTTACGATCCATATTCAGTTTCTTTCGGATATGGCTGCGCTGACTTGTGATGTTGGATTCGGTCTTATCAAGCAGGATGCAGATTTCCTTTAAGCTCTTATCCTTCAACACCAGCTTGCAGATCTGTATTTCACTATTGGTCAAATCAGCACACAGTTCATCCCACATCAGATTATTCAGTTCCTCCTTTTTCAGGTGCTCCGAAGCATTATTGATAATGTTCTGGCGCAATTCCGGATTCAGCCTTTCCATCAGATTTCCGGCATTATCATTATCCTTCTCCTTCAATTTGGCAAGCATATCCAGCGCCTTTCTCTCTACGTGGGTAACCTTCTGAGGCTGGCGAAGCCCCTTCAGAACATAGTTCGTATTATAAATATACACATAGATAATCATCATAAAACCCACAAAGAATGCCTTCATCCCAAAGAAGGATGAAACAGCAGGATGCTCTATGAAATAGAAGACAACCATCGGAACCAAGCCGGCTATAAGAGCCAATGCGGTCTTATACATCAGTTGCGTCAACGCCATCAACACCAGCAGGAACACCAGAAACACATTGCTGATGCTACTCAACTCGTCGGGCAACGCGCCAAACACAGAGGAAAGTATACAGTTGGCAGTCAATTTGGCAAAAGCCAATATATATAAAAAGGTGAGACCCTTGGTAAAAGTAAGTTTCTTGGTCCAGATTGCCAGCTGCAGACTGGCAAACAAAACGGCATTCACCACATCAGCCACCACCCCATGAGGTTCTCCTAATCGGAGGATAAGGATAAAATGGTACAAAATAATAAGTACCTCGGAAACCGAGAAAAGTAGATAGCCTATCACTCTTCTGCGGTCTACGATACCACAATACTTGGGGCAAAAGTAATGCTCCAAGCCTAAAATTGCCTTCATTAAGTTAAGTTTTGGTTCCATTGTTTACTTATAAATTCTATCTTTTAGCTTATATCTTCTTATCATCAGCAGGCTTTTCAACAGCAAAATGCTGGAATTTCCATCTAACTGATAACGGCTGCAAATTTACAAAAATAATTAGAAATAGTGATGAGAAGATGATGAAAAAATGCCGGAATTAACAACTTTAAGTAGTTTTCAGTGTTGTTTTTAATTAAAAAAGGTACTTTTCAGTATTTTTCAGTGCTAAAACCTTGCATGGTATTGCTTTTCTTTATAATTTTGCAGCCGAAAAAAGATGATGCGCTGAGCCAGGAACTCAGCTGCAAGGTTTTTAATACGAGAATGTAAGATTCCTAACTGAAAAGTAAATTGAAAGTAAAGACAAAGTAGATTAACAGGAAGGGAATGGATATTAGATTTCTTATGTATTAGTTGTAAACCGGAAGATAAAAAGATATTGTATTAAGTATATAAAAGTATAAGAAAAAGATGATGAAAAGGATTAAAATGGCACTGATGATCGGACTGTGCTTCTTAGCACTCGATGCTTCAGCCCAAAAGGTTGCGGTGAAAACCAACCTTCTTTATGATGCGACCAGCACCATAAACTTGGGAGTAGAGTTCGCACTCACCCCCAAGTGGACCTTGGATGTAGCAGGCAACTACAATCCTTGGACATTTTCTAATAACAGGAAATGGCAACATTGGCTTGTGCAGCCAGAAGCAAGATACTGGTTCTGCAACAAGATGATGGGACATTTTGTAGGATTCCATGCTATTGCAGGATCCTACAACATCGGTAACGTGAATGCTGATTTCAAGTTATTAGGAACAGACTTTTCCAAACTGAAAGATTATCGCTACGAAGGATGGTTCGTTGGAGCAGGAGTGGCATACGGATATGCCTGGACCCTTTCCAAGCACTGGAACTTCGAGGCTGAACTGGGACTGGGTTACACCTACAGCCGTTCAGACAAGTTTGAATGTGCGGAATGCGGCGAAAAACTGGAAGACGACAAGAGTCACCACTATGTGGGACCCACCAAGGCGGCACTCAACCTCGTCTATGTGTTCTAATCGCCTCCATACGGACATACCTATTTAAATTGTATATTTATACATCATTATTCATTTGATCATTCATTTGGAAAGGAAACAATTCATGAATACAAAATATAACTTCTATAGTACACTGGGCGCTGCCCTCCTGCTGTTATCGCTCACAGCCTCAGCAGAAAGCAAGCCTATAGCCTCAGCAGAGAAAAAAGAAAAGAAAGAGAAAGCTGAGAAGAAAGAGAAGAAAGAGACAGCCGGAAAACTGAAGATTTCGAAGAAAGAAGTGAAGAGAGATGGAGACGACGTGAACGTGAAGATGGACTTCAAGCTCGACGACATCATCCTGGGCAGCAACCGTGGACTCATCTATACCCCCATGATTGTGAACGATGAGGACACCCTGAAACTGCCAGCTGTTGAGGTGATGGGACGCAAGAGATACATCTATTATCAGCGCAACAATGCCACTGCCTCCAAGAACCCGCTCATCGTGGAGCAGCGACAGAACAAGAAAAAACAGACCCTACATTATATATATACCACTCCATTTCAGGATTGGATGAGCAACTCGCAACTGGTTATCGGCAACGATACCTGCGGATGCAACCAGGTAATTCTGGCAGAAGGACTGCTTCCGGCTGGAGATATCCTCAGCACGCCTCAGAAACTCTTCTACGCTTACCAGCAGCCTAAGGCGGAAGCCGTGAAGATTAGACAGGAAAACGGTTCGGCACGACTCAACTTTAGGGTGAACAAGTGGGACATCGTGGTAAACCTGGGCAACAACGCCAAGGAACTGGCTAAGATGATTGAAACCCTGGAGCTGGTGAAGAACGATTCGGATGTTACCATCACCCAGATTACCCTGCACGGTTATGCTTCTCCTGATGGTGGATATGCCAACAACGACAAGCTTTCACGCAACAGAACGCAGGCGCTGAAAGATTATCTCACGTCGGTTTATCCTATAGACCAGAAGCTGATCAAGGTAGCAGCTACTGCAGAAGACTGGGAAGGAACGGCAGAATACATCGCCCACAACGATATTCCTCAAAAGGACATCGCCCTCAGCATCATCAACAGCAGTTTGCAGCCTGATGCAAAGGAGAAGGCTTTGAAGAGAAAGGCTCCGGAAGCTCACCGCTTCCTGTTGCAGAACGTTTGGCCAGGCTTGCGCCGCACCGACTACACCATAGAATATGACGTAAAGGCATTCAACCTGGAAGAGGCAAAGAAGGTTATCAAGACCCGTCCGCAGAAGCTTTCACTACAGGAGATGTACATGGTAGCCAACAGTTTGCCTAAGGGCAGCGATGAATACAACAATGTATTCGAGACTGCCGTAAAGCTGTTCCCAGAAGACAAGCTTGCCAACCTCAACGCTGCCTACATCGCCATTGAGCGTGGTGACAAGGTGAGTGCAGAGAAATATCTGAAGAAGGTGGGCGATACCCCAGAAGCCAACAACGCCCGCGGTTGCCTCGCAGTCCAGAAAGAGGATTACCAGGCTGCCAAGGAATATTTCGAGAAGGCTGTAAAGGGTGGCTTGAAGAAAGCCCAGGAAAACCTGGACAAGGTAAACAAGGTTCTGGAATAGAAGGAACGAAATAAAGAAAAGAATAAGTAAAGAAAGTATTAATAAATATAGTTTTAACTAAAGTAATAAGTAACAAGATTATGAAAAAAATGAATTTGCTCGTAATGAGCTTGGTTTCAGCCGCAGCTTTGTCTTTCACTAGCTGCAGCAGTAATGATGATTTGGCTGGTGACAACGCTGGTCAGGAGAAGGTAGATGGTTTCTACATGACATTGAACGTACAGACACCAAAGGCAGATGGTACCAGAACAGCAGTTATTGATCCTACAGAGAATGCCACAGCTGTTGAGGCAGCTATCAAGACTGGTACATTCTACTTGGTAGATAAGGATAATAAGATTGTTTTCTCAGAGAATCTTAAGGACCTGAATTGGTCTGGAGCCGTTAATGGTAAAGATGGTACTACAACACAGCAGGACGGTAACAAGACTTTCGAAATCAAGGTTGAGAATGTTGAAGCAGGTCAGACATACCGTGTATATTTCCTGGCTGGTAGCAACAAGCCAGCAGGTGGTATGAACTTTGCTGCTACTAGCAACAACTTCTTCACTGCTACAAAGAGCTTTGCATCTCCATTTGCAAACGATAACGACTTTGCTATGTTCAACCAGAACGATGCAGATGTGAATGGAAATGGTTATTCTGTAGAATTCATCAAGGCTAACAACAACAAGCAGAACCCTGCAAAGGTAACTTATACATCAGCAGATGGAAATACTACACAAAAAGATGCAGCTATCAAGGTTGAGCGTGTAGTAGCTCGTATCGATGCTCCAACTAGCAATTCAACAGTTCTTGCAGATGCTCCAGCTGATGCATCAGCGGCTTTGAAGGTAGCAATGAAGGATGCTAAGGAAAAGGTAGAGAAGATTGAGTTGACAAACTATGCAATTTCTAACTTGGCCAACAAGTCTTACGTAATGCAGACTTGGAATTCTTCTTCTGCACTTGTCATTCCTAGTGACAAAGAAGGCTTCAGCTACATCCAGCCAAAAGCTGCTTTCGGTGGAGATTACAATTACGAGAATGGCGGTTTCACTACTACAGAAGATACCAAGGTAAACTACGTATTCGAGAACAATTCAACAGATGCTCCAACATCTATGTACTTCGAGTACAAGGTTACTTTGAAAAATGAGAAGTTTGAAGGTGATGCTGATTTCAAGAATGATGCTACCAATGCAGGTACATTCTATCGTTACAACAACGTAATTTACACCTCTTTCGCTCAGATCTACAAAGATTATGCAGATGTTGCAAACCTTTTCGGCGAAGGCATGGATGCTGATAAGATGAAGAATGAATTGAAGAGCGTCATCGATAACGAAACAGAATTGGCTGCCTTCCGCCAGAAATACAACATTGAGGTGTTCAAGGGAGGTAAGACATACTACAAGCAGGTTATCAAGGATAAGCACATCGCCGGCATTATCCAGCGTAACAGCATCTATCGTCTCAAAGTTAACAATATCTTCAATGTAGGTGCTCAGGTTCCTAATGGTAAGACAACAGAGAATGAATTCTACTATCTCAACGTTACTGTTACTGTTAACCCTTGGGTTCTCAACAACCAGGATGTTAATTTGCAGTAATCCCATTCCGGATTCCAATACGATTTCATAACAACACAGAATTCCTGGAATCAGGAATTATCATATCGCTTGAAATAAAATAACTCCAATCTCTCGGAGGACTCAGTTCCTCCGAGAGATTACCTAAAAACGACATCACCCCACCCCATGCCGTCAACAAAATGACGGGACTCACACCGTGCTTACAGGAAGAAAGATTCTTCACCAGGCACCACTTCTAGCAGAAAACGATGATGCCAAGACCATCAGATGTCACCCAACATCACAAGTCTGGCACTCTATATATAATAAGGTATAAGTATAAGTAAAAGAATAATATTAACAACAATAACAATATGGCACATTTCTTCACCCATAACTGTTGCAAAGCGGTCTGTATCTCAGCCATCGCACTCACCTCGCTTTCATCCTGCATGAAAGACGACCTGATGGGCTGTCCTACACCCAAAATATCGCTCGGTTTTGACTATACCTACAACGTGAAGGAAGCAGACGCTTTCTCGGCTGAGGTAAAAAACATCAACGTATATGTGTTCGACAAGAACGGAAAGTATTTCGATACCTACGTGGAGTCGGCTGATAAGTTTGAAAACGGGCATAGGATGGAAATCACCGACCTCAACGAAGGCAAGTACACCTTCGTCTGCCTGGCCCGTGACAAGCAGAACATCTCTGCCCGTGCTGACGGCGAGGATGACGAGATGGAATTCACCTTCACCCAACTTACCCCAGGCGTATCAACCATCGACGACCTGCAGGAGGTGATGGGAAAGAACGAAGGCGAGAACTACGAGAACAACAGAAAGTTCTCTGCACTCTATACCGCACAGACATCCCTCAACTACGAAGGCAAGGACGTGGCATCAGAATTGAGTCTGATGAAATGCACCAAAACCTATCGCATCGTGATGCTGCCATACGAAAACGACCAGCCTGGTTTCACCCCCGACAACTTCGACGTAAGAATCAAGGGATCTGCTGCCCTGCTCGACTATAAGGGCGACAAGGTGATGAACAAAGCCATCACCTACGTACCCTTCAGCGAGAAGATGGTAACCAACAAGAGCGGCGAAACCGAGGTGGAAGGCGAAAAGATAGACAAGGCACTGGTTTACGACCTGTCATCATCCCGAATGTTCGAGCGCAACGACGACCAGGTTTCTACCCGCAGCGGAAGCGAATATGACGACAAGCGCATCGTCATCACCGACAAGCGCAACAACAAGGTCATCTTCGACCACTCCCTGCCATGGTTCCTCGCCCTCTGCGGCGAACGTGCCGAAAAGAATTGGGATTCGCAGGAATACCTCGACCGCCAAGACCACTATGTGCTCACCTTCTACGTGCCAAGCGACAACACCAGCGACCACTACAGCCTCAACGCCAAGATAAAGGTGAACGGCTGGGTGATGAACCTGCAGGACGCCGACCTGGGAGGTTCGGAAAAGAAGTAGTACTACCCATACTACTCCACCAAAGCAACAACAAGTATAAGTATAAGTAAAAGAAAGAAAAAGATGACTAGCTATAAAACTACTTTGACCAAGATGATGCGCCAGGCACTTACGGCACTAGCTGCCTTGCTCATGGTAGGCGCCATGGCATCTTGTTCAGAGAACCAAGACATAGAGACCGCTGAGAATCATGACGCATATATCAGCCTCAGCTTCTCTAGCAATTCGGCTAACAGCACCCGAGCTGGAGAAAGCCGTACGGAAGGTGTGCTCACAGATAATAAGAGCAAAGCTGACCCCAACTCAGAGAGCGACATTCACAGCATCAAGGTGTGGGTGTTTCAATCTGGCACAAACGAAGATGCCAATCCTATCGCATATAAGGAAGAAGCATTGAAAGACATTAATAGCAGCTACAATCTGCAGCTACGTTTCTTAAGAAAGATAGCAGGTAAAGAGGTGGAATATATCGACCTCTACATCCTCGCGAATTCCGAAAGTACCAATATAGAAAGCAAGTTGAACGGTAAGGATTTCAGCAGCATCACCCGCAAGGAGTTGCAGAATATCTGCTTTGACTCTACTTTTGGCATTCTGAAAAATGGCAATCCACAGAACACAGAAGTTCCTGAAACAGGTCTCCCTATCTCTCGTGCCATCACCAACATTTCTGTAGAGAATCATGTTGGAACAACCGAAGCAGAGGCAAAGACCAAAGGCATCAAGATTCCTCTGGCTCGCGCTGTTTCCAAGCTCCACTTCTACTTTGCCCGAAAAACGGGCATAGAAAATGTAAAGGTTACCAGTATCGAGGTGGAAGGAAACACCATTCCTACCGCCAGCTACATCTTCCCTGATGAGACTGAATACAAAGAAAATGATGACAACCAGGTTGTTACCAGCAACAAATACGATGTAAACAGTACCGACTATGTATCAACTGTTTTGAAACTGAATGGTGTTGAGACTGACAACATCAAGGAAGTAGAAGATCCAGAGAAGTTCAAGAAGAACGAAACTCAAACTGCACAGGATTATCTGGATGCCTTTAAGAAAGCAGGAATTGCTTCCCACAACTTGTGCTATCTCCGTGAAACCACCAAGGCAATCAAAGGAAAGATTCATTATTCTTTAGGCACGGAAGAAAAAAGCGTTGACTTCAGTATCCCAACAGACGGTAAAGCCATCCGCAACCGCGAGCTGGTAGTTTACGGTTACTTCCTCAACGGACAGATGGGCATGCTCACCGTTACTCCAACCATTAAAGAATGGCAAGATGGTGGAACGTATGATTACATCGATGCATCAACAGAAGTGATATTTCCTGATGCCGACAAGACTGATTGGGGCTACAAGGTATATTATGGTCAGCCACAACGCGGTCCGATGATTACACTGAAGGACATCGACACCAAAGGAGCACCATGGATTCTCCAGACAGACAACCCATTGTTCGGATTCGTAGAATGTAATGCGGATGGAAGTTACAAAGATGGACAGTCGGCCGACAGCTACAAGATAGAAAGCTACATCATCAACAAGGAAGGAGCAAAGAAAACCCTCTACTTCTATGTAGTGCCCAAGAACCGACTGGATATGGCTCAGCCACACAACGTAAGAGCACATGTGTTCCTGACCAAGAATCCAAACGAAAGGTTTGTTATCAATCCTGGTTTCAAACTGAAGGGATGTACCACCGGAGAAGATGCGGGCAAAGACATTCACTTCGAACAAGTATTATAAAGACATAAGAAAACAATATTCATCATGAAGAAGTTATATAAAGACATAAGATTCACGAAAGGCATCTTGACCCTGACGGCAGGTTTGCTCATAGCTGGATGTTCGGCTGAAGACGAGCTGGGAAACAACTCGTCTGCACAACAGCTGAACATGATTCCTATGGTCAACGACCTGCAGAAGTCAAGAGCAAATGATGAGGACGCTCTTCATGAGAAGACCTTGTCAAAGCTTGACTTCAAGATGTTCGAGCCGGAATTCGGCGAGTGCTGTGTCAATCACCAGAGTTCAAGTCCTGCAGAAAATCAGGCAGAAGTATTGGGCAAAGACAACTGGAAGGTGAATCTCAACCTACAGGAAGATCATTCCTACAACTACTATGCCGTAGCCAATGCCCAAGCCGATCTCAGCAAGAAGACTCTTGAAGAATTGCAGGCAGCCACCCAGCAGGACAACGACATCTGGCTTCCCTATCCTCAGGCAAAAGACAAGAAGTTTCTGATGAGTGCCAAGGGGCAGTATATCATCAGCAAAGACCCTATACAGGATATTCCCGTAGAACTGGTGAGAGCGGCTGCCAAGATTAAGCTGAATCTCTCTTCATCAGTAAACGGCTACAATATCACAAATGTAAAGTGGAAGTTTCTCAACTACAACACCAATACTTCTGTATTTGCAGGCCAGACGGCTAAGCCAAAAATCGTGAGCAACAACGCAGATAACACGGTGGATAAGATAGAAGCCAACAAGTGCTCAGTAACAACCTACAGTTATTCCACCACCTGGACCAGCCAGGAGAATGCTCCGAAAATTGCCGTAAAGGTCGTTTTCGAAAGCACGGATGGCAAGAATGAAAAAAGGGAAAAAGAGCTGACCATCCCCGTTCGTGACCCAAAGGGAGAAAAGAAGCTGGAACGCAACTACATCTATACGGTAAATGCAGACATCAAGCGTCTCAAGGATAGTATAAACATTGATTACGATAAAGAATTGGGCTACCTGAAATGGGCTATCACCAAATGGACTACAGGAGAAGATACTGAAGTAGATGCTGATAAGGCAAGCTATCTGGTGGTATATCCTACGACGCTGGATATGAAAGACAAATCGCTGGATGAAAGCATTCAATGGTTTGCTGCAGAAGAATGTAGTACCTCTGATAAAAACGGGTATGAAATCAACAAGTTTGGAGAAATCAGCACTCAAGAGGTTCAATTTGGTGGAGCTGACGCAAAATATTCAGGTGAAACATGTGACAATAAAAGAGGATGGATAAGAATAGAAACAGGAGGCCAGCCATCGCACAATACCGTCGTTTACTGTAAGTTTAAGATTGGCTTTAACAAGAATGGTCACAGCAAATACCAGGATGTACTCGTCAGGAAATATCCTGCTGTGTATTCACTGAATGTAGAAAGTGTTAAATCTGACCATACAAAGGATATCAAAAACCGACTGTACACAGTTCAGGTAGCTAATACCAGGAACAGTAATTACAGCCAATATACCTTTGCCAAGCCAAAATTGGACAACAACAACATGTCACAAGACAATACGGTTTCACCTGCCTTCATCATAGCCTCAACAGTGGGCGAAGGCGATCATGCAAAAGGCAATTTCTACGAAAGCAACCAAGCAGCCAGAGATTATTGCAAAAAGTATACAGAAACCGCAAAGACCCGAAAGGGTGAGGCCGTAGAAATGAACGGCTGGCGCCTTCCAACTCAAGACGAAGTAAAAGTCATCTTGGGTTTGCAGAAAATTGACGAGGCAAAGAATGCTTTCGGAAAAGTGATGACAGGTGAATGCTACTGGACTCTTGACGGCAACACATCAGGCTACAATAACGACAAGAAGCAAGATGGCAAGTTCGTTCGCTGCGTCCGTGACTTGACATTGGATGAAATTGAAAAAATCGAGAGCCAAGACATCGAATAAAAGAAGCAGAATGATATGAAAGAAATAAAATTATATATCGGAATCATAGCAGTGCTGTTAACAACCATGTTGACAGCCTGTTCCGATTCTATGGTTGACAACGACCCTTCTACGACCAGTGAAACAGAAGAAGGTTACTATAAAGCCAGTTTCAGAATAGCCATTCCCAGTTTCGAAGAGAACGCTACCCGAAGCACCGTGTTCCTCAACGAAGGTATCCGAAACAAAGAAGCCATGAAGCTGTTCTGCTTCGACAACAAGGGACAGTTTGTGGGCTTAGGTAAAATACAGGATTTTACTGCGGTTCTTGGATTCAGAAGAGATAACGACGGAAACTATCATGAAGTTGACGAGAATGGCAATTACACTGGAAGCATCACCCATAACCCGGCAGAAGGAGTGAACGGCGGAGGCATCAATACCAACGGAAGCACAGAGCCAAAAGAATTTTCGGCAATGATTCCGAACAACACTTCCCGCATCCATCTGGTGGCGAATACCGACAATGTTTACCAAACCATCAATGAAAGCGATCAGTGGAAATGGGCAGGCATGCATGAGAACCTGCTCATGACTACTTTCGAGACCTATCACACAGAAGAACAGTCTGTGATTACGCGCTATTGGGGATATATCTGCAAAGAGAACCCAGAAAAACTGAAAGAATATCTGAATCCCAAAACTACAAAGGAGGATTATATCATCCATCTCATCAGAGACAGGGCTAAGATTTCGGCAGAATGGAGCAAAGATGCCATTGAAAATGCTAAGAAAGAAAACAGGACACTGGAGAATGACTTCAAACTGACAGTGATAAACGGAGTGGCATACGGAACTCTGGCACCATTCGACAGAACGAACCTCAAATTCACCCCAACAACAGGCGGCTCCAAATGGGTATGGAACGTAGATTATGTAACTCCCCCCCCCTGGACGGAAGCAGACTGGCAGGTGATGCCACCCAAATGTTTAACCCTACGGGCGTATTCGAAGATGCCAACCTGCCATCAGAACCTTCAAAAGTTCTGTTGTTGCATAACGGAAAGTATTATCAGATATACTTGCAGGATAAAAACAACAAACCATACCAGATCAAACGAAACTATGAATATAAAATCATCATAGACAAACTGGACGAAAGCTGGGGATGTGACAACCATGAATATGCCTTGAAAAGTGCTCCTGTCAACAACCCATGGATTACCATACAGCAAATCGTGCCTGGGGTTTCTAATGGCGATGACGAGCTGAAAATTGAAGATGGAACCTATCAGTTTGTGCATTCGGGCGAAGGCACACAGCAGACGATCAGCTTTACCTACAAAGGTAATGACGCTGCCAACAAGCAGGCGTCAGATTTCAAGGCAATATGGACAGAAAATCTGGCATACGCAGCGGATGCCCAGCCTGTGGTTGCAAGCTATTCATACGATAGTAACACCCTAACGGGTACTGGTACCATCACATACAACCTGGGAATCGTTGATGACAACTGGCGAGAAGGAACCATTCACCTCTACGATACCAAAAAGCATGGATTGAGCATCAATATCCATCTCTACAGCATCAACGAGGTGCAGTATCAGGTAAACGCTCCTGCCCAAATCGGAACAAATGCAAATGCTGAGGCGGAGTTTAAGTTTACCGTTCCCGCCAACTACCCGAAGGAGTTGCTTCCAGTAACCGTGAAGTTTGCATCGGGCGATGTAGTTCCAGAGGGCTGTGACATAGAGTACTGTTCTACAAGTGAGATTCACAAGACTTGGGACAGCTGGTATGTATTCAAGGCTGATAAAGCCGGCACAACATACACCGTGAAGCTGAAGAATGTCCGTCAGGCGAATGCCGGAACAAGCGGCAGCTATTACGTAAAGATGGACAATGCCAACCAAGGCAATGCACAGAATTATACTTTTACATACAAATAAATTAGATTGAAAAGTTCTCGTATAATATCATTAATAAGTAAGAAGTAGAAAGAATTATTATCATTTACTATTACAAATATCATGCGGAGACTTATTATAACTAGACTGGTCGTTGGAGCTGTAGTTGCCGAGGTGATCTCGCCTTCTATGGTTCCGCGACTTTTTTTATGCCAATCGCTTTGCCATCCCGAATATTATTTGTAATTTTGCACCCGATAGTACGCTGGCGTAAGATGCAGCCTGGCAATTTATCAAAAAATAAAAAGTAATCAGAAATCTGTAATCAATAATCAGTAATCAATAATCAGAAATCAATAATCAGAAATGAAAGCAAGACTCTTCTCTCTATTCATATTGCTGGCTTGTATGCTCATACAGGCACAGGAACAAGCACAGGCGCAGACAAAGGCACAGGCGCAGGCGCAGACACAAAGCCAGCCTCAGCAGTCGTTTCCCTATCCTGCCCTCCCCGATACACTCCGCAGCGTGGAGCAGCGTGCCGGCTATCTGAGCGAGCACTACTGGGACAACTACAACTTTGCCGATACCCTGATGCTGAAAAGCGAGGAGGTGACAGAGCAAGGCTTCGTCAACTTCATCGACATCCTGGGCAGATTCAATCCTGCCATCGCCCAAAAGGGCATCGCCGGCTTCACCCGAAAGGCTTTCACAAATGCTGTCGCCAAGGAAAGATTCGAGAGTCTGATAGAGCATTATTTCGAGAATCCCCAGTCGCCCCTGCGCAACGACAGAGTCTACCTGCTCTTCCTGGAAGAAATGAAGAATTCACCTTGTTTCGACGAGGCGGAAAAGGAACGTCTTGCCTTCAAAATCAAGACTACCAACAAGAACTTGCCTGGCGATATCGCCATCAACTTCAACTTCAAAGACGAAAACGGAAAGTCCCATCAGTTGAGCGATTACAGAGACCAGAAGGTAATCCTCTACTTCTACGACCCCGACTGCGAGAATTGTCACAAGGTTTCAGCATGGCTCAAGCAGCAAACCATCCCTGCCGACATCAAGGTGCTGAAAATCATCGCAGACAACCCTATCAGCCACATCTATAGTCTCAGGGCCATGCCTACGATATTCCTACTGGATAAAGGGAATCTGGTGGTTCTAAAGGACTGTACTGCCCAAGAACTGATAGCGTATGTTTCCTCCAAGCATTAGATCAAGCATCAAGCCAGACTTTAAATCAGGCGAAATCATTTTTTAAAATTTAAACTAGACTGTGTCGTTGGACGCTGTAAACCATCTATTATTATTTATCGATTAATCGCAACTATTACCATTTACACCATTTATCAATTACCATTTACTTTGCCTTTGAAGAATCGTATGTCATTTTGAATTCTTCGCGGACGTGATTGTTTCTCTTCACTACAACCACATAGTCACCATCCTTTATTTTTCCAACTGTAGCAACAAGTGTATAGTAACCATACTTGCCAGACTTACCATAGTTGCCTGTCTCAGAAACGATCAACTTATTGCCAACCAACTCTGTTGAAAACTTGATGTCAGTGTTCTCATCGAAAATCACATTCTTGTGAGTCAACTTCAGCTCTCCACCTGCAAGAACCTTGCAAACCAACTTCTCTGTCATCTCTGCGCTCTGCGTATCATCTCCGCTGATAGGAGTTCCAACCGACTTGCTGTAGCTGAGCAATGAGAACTCAGAAGAAGAAGCTGATGAAGCAGCTAAATTATCACTAAAATCATCTCCAGATGCACTGCAACTTGTCATTCCAACAGCCATCATCATTGTGGCTATCGCCATCATTAAAACCTTTTTCATAATTTATATCATTTACTAATTGTTAATATACCAATGAAGAATATCACATGCTTCCCTGCAAGGGGGATAGCAAAGACATTGGTTAAAACAAATACCAACCATTCAGTTGGTTCACCTTTCACAATTATACTAAATGATATGCAGGATATGTTTCCTTTACATATAATGTGATTTATATCATATCACAAGTGCAAATTTAAGAAAAAAAGAGAGAAACGCCAAACTTATTAAGTTAAATATTGTAAACTATTTCGTGTCAGCGCACACAATTTCATGCCGCAGAAATGTGTGCGACAACAAGAATAAGAGAAAGAGAGAATGAATGAAATACATACAGAAAGCGGGAACCCTTTCGGATTCCCGCTCATATCTTTTGTTGTAAAATCTCGAAGATTAGTCGAGGTTAGCCAACTTGTTGTCAGAATGAAGAACATCCTTGATCTTGTGGCTATAGAGGTCAACCATGTACTCACGAGCCTTACCGCAGTACTGACGTGGGTCGAAGTACTCTGGGTGAAGAGCCAATGTCTCACGAACACCTGCTGTGAAAGCAAGACGAGAGTCAGAGTCGATGTTGATCTTGCAAACAGCGCTCTCAGAAGCCTTAGTCAACTGCTCCTCTGGGATACCAACTGCATCTGGCAACTTACCACCGAACTTGTTGATGATATCAACATACTCCTGAGGAACTGAAGAAGAACCGTGGAGAACGATAGGGAAACCAGGAAGCTGCTTCTCAACTGCTGCCAATACGTCGAATGCCAATGGAGGAGGAACGAGGTGACCAGTCTTAGGGTCACGTGTGCACTGCTCTGGCTTGAACTTGTAAGCACCGTGAGAAGTACCGATAGAGATAGCCAATGAATCAACACCTGTACGTGTAGCGAAATCAACAACCTCCTCAGGCTTTGTATAGTGAGACTCCTCAGCTACTACGTCATCCTCAACACCAGCGAGGACACCGAGCTCACCCTCTACAGTTACACCGAACTGATGAGCGTAGTCAACAACCTTCTTTG
>ERZ506887.825-NODE-825-length-17215-cov-6.538578_pt1 | contig 17215 bp, 11 predicted proteins | sample MGYA00512905_ERZ506887 | MGnify/ENA metagenome assembly ERZ506887 | reverse complement strand
CTTGTTAACCTGTCAACTTGTTAACCCGTTAACCTGAAATTCCGCCAACGGGTTATTCTGAAAAAAACAGCGGGCTTGCAAGCTATGCGAATGTTGTTATTTCACTCGCAAGCTGCAAGCCCGCATTTCTAACCTCTAAAAACGTTATCTTTTTCCTAAGGCTAATCCCTTAGGCTGTTACCCTTATTTCAGTTCAAACACATGACTGGTACCCTCATCAGGACTGAGAACGTCAAGTCCCACCTTCATCAAGAAGTCTCCACTAAATGACTTACCATTAAAGTCGAATGTTGAAGTAGTGCCAGGCATCAAATTAATTTCCTCTACCTTGTACTGGCGTTGAGGGTCAAGACCCTGCATACGCACCTTGAGTAAACGAGGCTCTTTGTAACGTGGGTGCAAATTGTAAGCAAAGAGTACGGCATGAGTTTTATCCTTTGACACGTAGTTCAGTGCACTGTGATCCGTTTCATAAGGTGAAACCAAACGATATTGATCGCCATCTAAAATAACAGGTTTTAGGCGGCTCCAATTCTTTACGGCCTGCTGCACATAAGTGTAATCATCGGTACCCTTCAATGGTTTTAGGTCAATATCAAAACCTAACTTACATGAACTGCACACATCAGTACGGAACTTCACAGATGTCTTTTTGTTCCAATTGGTTACGTGCGAACCCATCGTTTTGGCAGGGAAGAACTTTGACAAGCTCCACTGTATGTAAAGGCGTTCATACGGATCAGTATCGTCAGAGCACCAAAACTCTGTAAAGTACTTCAACGCTTCATAGTCCATACGTCCACCGCCACCTGAGCAAAGCATCATAGGCAACTGCGGGTATTTAGCTTTAATGCGGCTCATCACCTTGTAAACTCCACGTACATGGTCAATGTAGAAGTTGCCTTGGTTACCTTTGTGATAAGGAGAATAGATATTGGTAATAGGGCTATTGCAGTCCCACTTAAAGTAGGCCACATCAGGATTCTCCGTCATAATGCGATCAACTACGCCAAACACATAATCCTGCACTTTAGGATTAGAGATGTCGAGCACTAACTGATTACGATAGTAGTAAGTGTCACGATTAGGTTGCTGAATTACCCAGTCGGGATGCTTTTCAAAGAGTTCACTCTTAGGATTCACCATTTCAGGTTCTACCCATATACCAAACTTCACGCCTGCGGCTTTAGCATCACGTACCAAACCAGGAATGCCATCGGGCAACTTGCTATGTGTTACATCCCAATCGCCCAATCCAGCATGGTCATCCTTGCGCGGATATTTGTTAGCAAACCAACCATCGTCGAGCAAGAACATGTCTACACCTAAGTCTTTGGCATCTTTCATCAGTTCAGCCAAACTCTTTTGGTTAAAGTCAAAGCCCGTGTTCTCCCAATTGTTGAGCAATGTCATGCGATCGCCCATGCCCATGTTCACTTGGTAACGGCGTGCCCAATCGTGCAAGTTACGGCTGGCCTGACCTATACCCGTGCTGCTGGTAGTAAATATAAACTCTGGCGTAGTAAAGGTTTCACCAGCCTTTAACTTATAATCAGAGGCATACGGATTGATAGCCGGAATCACACGCAAGCCACCTACGTTGTCCACTTCAAACGTAAAGCGGAAGTTTCCCGTCCAAGCTATTGTGCCGAGCACCACATTGCCTTCATTCTCCTTAGCGGGTTCATTCAAGCCCAGTTCAAAGAAGGGTTCAGCATGCATAGCGGCACGTGTGCCTAACTTTGTATCGACAATTTTTTTGCCCGTAGTGAGTTGAACTGTTTCGGGCTGTCCTTCCTTGGCCCAATCGCTATGATAAGTAGTTACAAAGTACTTTGAAGCGTCAAAGTAGAGCATCGTGCTGCTGTAACGCCACAAGGTAACAGCACTTTTTTCGTTGTGGCTTATCTCGGTCCAAGCCTTAATCACATTTTCCTTGTCATAAGCCGCATAGTGCAGCTTCACGGTGTCGGGATATTTGTTATCCTGCAAGGTAATGATGGTTTCGGTGCCACCATCAATGGCTTTCGTCTCCACCCCTTTATAATAGAGGTAAGTGGTCATGTTGCCATCAGCATGCGTAATAGCCACTGCTGGTTCAAAGTAGTCCTCGTTGCCCGAAGTTGCGTACACCTCATGGCCACGTGTGGTTACAGCACCATCTGACGCTGCATAGGTATTCCACGATATGTTGTCATAATCGGCCACATTTTTGAGTTTGTCACCATAGTACACCTGATATAGGCGACCCTTGGGCGAAACCTTCAGCACGAGGTCAGTATTTTGAGTGCTTACACGCACTATTTGTGCATTGAGAGCAGTTGTGGCCAATGCCATGGCCATCAACGTTATTTTAGGTAATATATTCATTTTTATAGTAACTGTTATGTTAGATAAGATGTATGTGTACTAAGAAATGTCACTTATTTACTTAAAACTTAAAGCTTGCGCTGAACTCGAATGTGAGAGGACGCATGTAGCTACCACTCATATACTTGCCAGCATATTGTCCTGCATCAGCCTTCTTGATAAGTTCTGAACCACTGATAGTACCCTTGGCACCCTTTTGGTTCAAGAAGTTAACCACACTGGCTCCCAATGACAAACGCTTGTTCACATTCCAGTTAATGCCACCAAAGGTTTCCCAATGGCCATTAAAGTAGAGTGCCTCTTGCAAGTTAGCATAAGTTTTGCCAAAGTAGCGGAATGAAAGCCAAACGTTCAAGTCCTTCGTTATGTTATACTTAGGATCAAGTTCTACTAAAATTTGCGGAATTTCCTTTACAATCATATTGTTAGCATTCACACCCATTTGCTGACCATCGCTAAAGGTTACGCTGGCATTGTAGTTTTTGTACACAGGCTTTTGATAGGTGAACAATGCATGGAGCGAGAAGTTCTTAAAGGGCTTAATCTCAGCAGTAGTGGTCCAACCTATTGTTTGAATGTTATAAATGAGCAACACGGTCTTACCCTCGCTTGTACCAGGCTTGGTAAGATTCTGCTGGTCAATATTGTTCGATTTGGCAATGTAGGTAACCATTGACGACAAATCTAACCAGTTGTTTCGGTAGTAAATGCCACCACGCACCAAAGGAATGGTAACACGCTTGTATTGTTCTGCCGTAGGACCTGTGCCTGCATAGTCGCTAATACGCGGATAACGTGTAGCAATGGTTCCATCGGCCATAATGCCAAAGCCCTTTACAATGTCATAGGTCAATTGAGCTGTTGCAGCATAGTTCAACTTGTTTTTAGTAACATTTGCTGGATGTATGCTGTGTTGTGTGGTTACAATTTGTCCGTTTTCATCGGTGTTATAGGTGTTATAATCGCCAATGTGGAACCCTGAAAAACGCGACTGAGCTATTTGGTCGGCCGACATACGGTAATATTCAAGACGTCCACCATAGTAAAGGTTGAGTTTATCGGTTATCTTCCAATTATCAGTTAAATATAACGCCAATTTGTTTTCAGAACCCTTGGTGTATTCGGGGCTTAATTCGTTGAAACCATAGAACTGAGTGCGTTTGGCACTCTGAGTAGCATCAGTGGGGTCGATGGCCATTGTGTATAACACCTGCGGATAAGGACTCACTGTTCCCGTCCACTGTAGTGAAGATGAATGATAGTTCAAATGATAATACCACTCATTCAAGCCTAAGCGCACCTTGTGTCCGCCCCATTGTTTGTTAAGTTCGGTGGTAAACATACCACTGGTTACCTTGCCAAAGTGTAACCACGTGCGGCGACCTTCAATTAAGCCTTCGTATGCATTTTGGCCGTTTTCATCGAGTGTATAACCATCAGCAGCCGTTACTTCACTAATGGTGCTTCCACCAAAGTCTACATAGTTGGCCACTGGCACATACATAAACTTGGCATCAAACTTCCATTCTAAACCGCTGTCCCACTTGTAATTAGTGAGCAAAGCCACCTCATGTGAGCGGTTCTCGCTACCCTTGTTAAAATTCCACGTCTTCTTTTGTCCGTTCATAATGTCCATATAAGTGAACGAACCATTGTAGGGAACATATGAATTGCGTCCTGGGTCAAAGCCATTTACCTTCTTTATAGAGCCATCGCCTACATATATAAAAGGGGCTGCATTGGCAAAGTTACCAGAGTTCTTGCTATTGGCATGCTTATACTGCAATGATATGTAACCCTTGCCCTCATTGAGTATGCGTGTTAAACCCACGTGGTAAATTTGAGTGCGGTCGGCATAATCAGTATATTGCAACTTAAACGAACCTGGGTCAAAGTTTTGATAAGTTCCTGCATTATAGAGCCAATTTTTACCGATTCCACCGCTAAAGTTTACATCAAAGTTCTGCATACCAAAGTGGTTAACACGATAGTTCAGCTTGCCATGAAAGTCCTTTTGTCCTAAATCAGTAAAACCCGTTACTGAATAGGCTATATTGCCCGTTGTGATGGCCGACTCTGATGGTGAAAGCAAGCCCGTGCTTCCTAAACTGGCATCGTTGCGCCAATGAGCCGAAAGCTTGTGTACGGATGAGGAATAAACAGCAGGAAGACCATTCTCATATACATTAACGTCCTCACTGGGTAAACCTATTTGAATTTCGCGAGGTTTGTTGGCATCAGCTGCATTAAGCATTACGTTTCGCTCTTCGCCTTTGCCGTCCTGCGCTGTAGCAGTAGTAGTTTGTGCATGTGCCTGCATGCTTGCAGCGAGCAATACGCATGAGGTTAGCGCTTGAAAGGTAACTGATTTCATTGGTATGAATATGTTTTGTAGATGGTAATATTTGTTTTGTCAAGTTTTCATTTACAACCGCCGTTTGCAACACTATCATTGCAAAACTGCACGTTTGCGATTTCGATGACAAAATTACGGCTCGGGGCAGCGAAAACCTAATGTAAGTAAATGGTAAGTAGATTATTTTTAAAATACCACATTTGTAACAAACTGATTATCAAACCATTTTAACTAATTTATATTTTTCACAAAGTAGAATATACTTATTAAAAAGTAAATGCTTATTTTTGCACACAAAGGGGTAAGTTTTCTCTATACTCATTTTAACATGTAAACCATACGGCATATGTTTCACCTCCGCGCTTTGATTTTTCTTATTGTATGCATTTGTTGTCACTCAGGGTGGGCCAACACAGCCGACTTGGAGCGACTTGACAGTTTTGTAGCACACCGCAACTCATATATTACGGCCAAACAGCTACGCATTGACAACATAAAACAGCAGCTACGCAATGCACACACGCCACCACAACAATTGGCACTTTACGACCGCATATTTGAGGAGTACTACACCTTTAGGTTTGATTCGGCCATGGTGTATGTGAAACGCGGTGCCGAATTGGCCCAACGGTCAAAAAATAGCCTTTTCATCACTAATTTTCGCATTCAACGCGGCCTATTATTGGCCACAAGTGGATATTATAGCCAAGCCGAAGCGATATTAAAAAGCATACAACCCGATAGTTTGCCCAACTCGTTGAAGTTTAAATACTATTACGCTATCACATGGCTTTACAACTTTTGGTCGGCCTATTGCGATGACCAAGAGTTTGCCCCGCAATTTAACCAATTACGCTTGCATTATCTGCAACAAGCCATACAGTATTGTCCACAAGGTAGTGCCATGCAACATTATCTTACAGGTGAAGCTTTGTTTTACAGCAACCATAATGTTGAAAGCATGAAATACTACCAACATGTGTTACAGCAAGTGGGCATTAACAATCGCCTTTATGCCTCATCGGCGTATGCTTTGGCTCGCTGCTACAAGGCATTAGGACGTACAGATATGTATGAACACTACATGGTGCAGGCGGGCATTTCGGACCAAGTTTGCCCACTCAAAGAAAATTTAGCGCTGCAAGAACTCTCACTCTACTTATACGAAAAGGATGACAGTTATTCAGGACGCGCTGTGAAATACATTTACTGCTCGATGGAGGACGCGCAGTTTTACAATAACCGACTGCGAATGCTCGAAATTTCGCGCATTCTGCCCAAAATTGTTGCTGCCTACCAATCACAACTCAACACGCGCACCACACTGCTCTATTGGGGCTTAGGCGGAATGAGTTTGCTTACGCTCACGCTGGTTGCGCTCATTGTGTTTGCCTACAAGCAAAACAAAAAATTGAACCTACGACGCTTGCAACTGCACCAGAAGAATAAGTTGTTGGAAGAATTGAACCATAAAATGAGAGAGACAAACAAAAAGCGCGAAACCTATATGCGTTTGTTTCTTGACATTAGTGCTATTTACATTAACAAGCTTGACAACCTGCGCAAAATGGTGTTGCGCTGCATTAAAGCGGGTAAGACGGATGAATTGCAAGCTAAGGTAAACCGCATACGCATACAAGAGGAAGAGGCTACTACCTTTTACGACCGGTTTGATAGGGTTTTCATCATGCTTTACCCCGACTTTGTGAAGCAACTGAATGCTTTGCTGCGCGATGATGCACAAATTGTTCCTCCTAACGAGAGGGCGTTGACTACCGAACTACGTATTTTTGCCTTGATGCGATTGGGGGTGACGGCCAGCTCTGAAATTGCTACTTTGCTGTTTTATTCTACCCAAACCATTTATAACTATAAAACGGCCATGAAGAACAGGGCCAAGGTGCGCGATAGCTTTGAGCACGATGTTTATGAATTGTGCCATATCATTCAGACGGGCAATGAGCTAAAGGGGTAAAAAAGGTCGTTTTCATCGACATTTAAACTTAACATGTCCTGTATATTCAACTCATTCAAGTTTCGGTTATACCCCAAACTTGTGCTATAAATCGGGTGCATTGGCAAATAGGCAGTCAAAAAAACAAGAATAGGAAACTGAACACCCCACCATTTTTCACACCGCACCGTATGTAAATGGAACCCAATTGAACAATTTTTGAATGGTTTTTGAATGGTTTAGAATGGTTTTAGAATAGTTTAGAATGGTTTTAGAATAGTTTAGAATGGTTTTAGAATAGTTTTGAACGGATTTGCATTTGCTCCGTTTTACGCTTATTTTTGCAGACGCAAAATGATGCTGTTACCACACGCTTACTGACCGCAAAAATGAGCCCCATCAATTCTTAACAAATCACAAACAATGAAAACAGTTCACAAAACGCACTGCTATCAAAATTCCCCAATTAGGGTTTCATCCTCCTATCATCCTCCTATCTTCCTCCTATCGTCCTCCTATCAATCCCGTATCGATCCCGTATCAATCCCGTATCGGAATACGGAAACAATACGGAAACAATACGGGATTGATACGGGGCCGATACGGAAATGATAGGAAAAGCTTAGGAGAAACAAGGAAAAGCCAACAAAACGCAATTACTAAAACAATGTTAATTCAATTTTCATATAGCCCACCATATTGGGGCACAAAAAAGCATTGTCGGGTAGCAACGTTTCCTTCATTCGGGGCATAGAACATGCCACAAGGTTTGCCAGCACCTCGTTAGCGATAGTAGCTGGTGACTCTTGAACGAAACAAACATTTACAACCCGACAAAGCACCTTCGGCATAAAGCGCCTACTTACTTGCCACAGTCCTCAAGCAACTTAATGGCATCGACATACTGCGCAATGCCCACAGCCACCTCTTTGGCAGCCTTCATGGCCAATACCACCGTTTGAGGACGGTGTACCACATCGCCACCTGCAAACACACCACGACGGGTGGTCATGCCCACAGGGCGCTGCCCTACTATCACGTAGCCTTTTTCATCTACCTCAATGCCTGTGGTAGTGCTCACAATGCGGTTGGCTGGACGCGAACCTATGGCCAAAAATACGCGATCAAACTCTACAGTGCGTTCACCATCGGGGGTAGCCAAACGAATGGCACGTACACGATTTTTTTCATTACCGAGAAATTCAATGGAGTTGGTTTTCCACATAAACTTCACTCCTTCCTTCACGGCATCTTCATACTCACTCTTAATGGCGGGCATCTCCTCTTGGGTGCGACGATAAATGACCGTTACGTCGCCCCCTAAGCGACAAGCAGTACGTGCAGCATCCATGGCCACATTGCCTCCCCCAATAACCGCCACACGGTCGCCTTTACGCAAGGGAACCATTTCATAGGGAAGGGCACCCTCGACATAGGCATTCACATTATGCAAAAAGTCAGTTGACTGCGTAACACGACGTAAGTTGGAGCCTGGAATGTTGAGATTTTGTGGCAAGGCCGTTCCAGTACCCATGAATATGGCATCAAAACCTTGTGCAAACAGACTATCAATGGTAACACCACTCTCAGGAGAACCCACTAAGCAGTTGGTCACAAAGTGTACACCAAGAGCCTCAATACGTTTTACTTCGTTACGCACCACAGCCTTGGGCAAGCGATATTCGGGTATGCCATACATCAACACTCCACCTAACTCGGGTTGTCCCTCGAAAATGGTTACGTTGAACCCTTGGCGAGCTAAATCACCTGCCACAGTCAATCCTGCAGGTCCTGAACCAATAACTGCTACTTTGCCACGTGTTTTTTCAGGTATGCGTTCATGCGTAAGGTTCATTTCGGCATCAAACTGCGCTATGAAGCTCTCCAATTTTCCCACACGTACGGCATTGCCTTTACGCCCTAAAACGCAGTGGCCCTCGCATTGCTTTTCATGAGGACAGACACGGCCACAAATAGCTGGCAGATTGGTCTTTTCGTGTAATATTGACATAGCCTCACCCATATTGCCCTTTGAGAGTTCATGAATGAAGTCGGGTATATTGTTTTCAATGGGGCATCCCTTGCGACATTGTGGCACCTTGCAATGTAGACAGCGCTTGGCCTCTTCAATGGCTTCGCGAGTGGTGTACATGCGGTTGACCTCTTCAAAGTAGGTGCTATGTGCCATTTGCTGTTGCGCTTGCATATTGTTACTTTCCATGTGTTTTTGTGTAATTTATAAGCGAATAACCCGTTGGCGGAATTTCAGGTTAACGGGTTAACAAGTAAGTATGCTTTACACCACTTATTATGTTAAAGCAGAATGACAGAAAACTTAAAAAGCTTGGCAAACTTACCTGTTAATCCGTTAACTTGTCAACTTGTCTACTAATTCCGCCAACGCGTTATTGTTATAAACGTATGTACTACACTTTTATTGCTCACCTTATGCATTAAATAAGTAGGTGTATCATTTTTTTTTGAAAAACTACTTATTATTGAACATCAACCTATTGAATGGGCTCCTCAAATAGCTCATTACTACTCTACTACTCTACCCCAATGTGTCTTGCTTTAGCCATTTTACGCATGTTGCGTACAGCATAATACATACGTCCCAGAGCCGTGTTTATGCTCATACCCGTTTGAGCCGCAATTTCCTTAAAACTAAGGTCATTATAATAACGCATTACAACTATATCACGTTGCTCAGCGGGCAATTCGTTGATTAGCCCACTCACTTCGCGCAGCAACTGCTCATCAGTTGCCTCGTTATCGACATTTAATGTGTACATTTGATCATACACATCGTTCCAATCGTTTGACTGAGCATCTTTGTAAACAATGTTTTTTCGTCCCTCACAACGAAATTGGTCTATTAGCAAATTGTGTGCGATGCGTGTTAGCCATGCATAAAAGGAGCCACGCTCATCATAACGCCCCTGACGCAAATGCATAATGGCCTTGATAAATGTTTCTTGAAACAAATCGTCAGCCAGATCAGCATTTTTTATGTGATTTGTGATGTATGAATAGATTCTATCTTTATAACGCGACAAAAGCTCGTCAAAAGCTTCGTTTTGACCAGCACAAAAACAAGCAACCAACACGTTGTCGGCTTTTGTTGAATATTTAGCCATTACTTATTAGGTTTTGAATTTAAAGTAATGTCTTTTCGATAGGCTATACGTTTTTAGTGTTATATAGGGGCTTCAGCTTGGATTATTTCCGCTCCTACTCATTCGGTAGCAAAAGTAAGCGTTTTTGCTATTATCACAAAGTTTTTTACGTTTTTATTTGTAATTTCGCAGCAAACGAACCCCTATGCTTTACACTCCTTACACAACCTTTGTGCAAAAGCACTTTGATGGCAAGATGCAAAAGTTGCCCGTTGACGCGGGTTGCACTTGTCCCGTACGCGATGGTCAGTTGGCTCACGGCGGTTGTGCCTTTTGTAACGCTTGCAGCTTTGTCCCCCCCTGTAGCACTTCAACCCATCACATTGTGCTGCAATTAGAACAAGGAAAACATTTTTTTCAGCGTAAGTATGCTCACACTAACGTGAGTTATTTGGCTTATTTTCAAGCTGGCAGCAACACATATTGTACACCGCAGCATATGATGCCTTTTATTATAGCAGCCTTGCAGGTAAGTGGCGTTAAGGGCATTGTGTTAGCCACACGCCCTGACTGCATCAGTTCTGAATGGTTAGATTATTTAATTCAGCTCAATCAGCGAACCTTTGTTATGATTGAGTTAGGCATTGAGTCGGTTAATGATGAAGTGCTAACACGCATGGGACGCGGACACAATTTTGCCGCTTCGGTGAGTGCTATACATCAACTACATGCTGCGGGCATACCTGTGTGTGTCCACTTAATTATAGGATTGCCTGGCGAAACTCGTGCCTCAACACTCCAACAAGCTGATGAAATGAATCGGCTGCAAGTTGAGGTTATTAAGTTGCATCAACTACAGTACTTAAAAGGCTCACGCTTAGGTAAAGCCTACCTGCATCACCCATTGCAATATCATGTGCTCAAAGCCAATGAGTACGCGGCCATCGTTGCCGATTACTTAGAACGGCTATCGCCCAGCATTTGCATAGAACGCTTTGTGTCACAATCGCCTTCCGAACAATTGATTGCGCCACGTTGGGGACTTAAAAATGACCAGATTACCCAACTTATTGTGGCTGAACTCAATAGGCGCGGCACCCAACAGGGTTATCACTTTTTACGCTCAGCCCCATTATCTTAATACGAACTGTACTTATTCATTAGTAGGCAATCAGAATGCATTTACGCAGGACATTTTCCCCTACTCAACTCCTTATATACATTATGATATTATCAAATCTCAACAATTGTCAACGCATTGAGGCCCTAAGTTCCGCTCTAAAGCGAGTGTTAGAGTATGTGCGCCAACATGACTTAACACAAGTGTCTGCTGGACGCATCACCATTGAAGGCACAGACATTTTTATTAACGTAGATGACGCCCAACTTGTACCCCAAGAGCAGCAAAAGTTAGAGGTGCACCGACAATACATTGACATTCACTTTCCGCTAAACGGAAACGAAGTGGTAGGTTGGAGCGACATACAACAACTCACAACTCAAAGCGTTGCACCCTTTGACTGTGACAAGGACTTTGCTTTTTATGCCGAACAGCCTTCCACCTACTTCACAGTTCACCCTGGCGAATTTTATGTTATGTTTCCTGAAGATGCGCATGCTCCTATCATTGGACATGGCAACATACGTAAGTTAGTTGCTAAAATTCGTGTTACGGCATGGTAATTAGGTTCCAGTTGGCCGAATTCTTTGTTAAAAGGTTAACAGGTTGACGGGTTAACAGGTTAACGGGTTAACAGGTTAACAAGTTAAATTGTTTACTAAATCCGCCAAGTGTTCAAAAATATTTTGAACACTTGGTGTCCGCTAAAAAAATTGATGTGGATTCATATTGCATTGTAAATCAATGAACAACGATACTTTTATGGAATAGGGGTTTACCTTTTTCCATTGTGTAATATTGATTGTTTTATATTTGATAAATCCTTGTAATAGTCAAATAGTAAGCCCCTTTAGTTAGCTGCACATGGCTGCAGAAACTATTATTGGCATAAAAGCATTATTACAGTGTGCTTTAGACTTTTACCGGACAGCAATATTCTATTTTACTTTCTACTTGCAAACTTACGCATTCTTTCCTTAACTTGCAAATCTTTGTAGTTTTTGTAATTTTTGGGGGTTACTCATGGGTAATAAAAAAAGACTCGGTCAAAGTGAACGAGTCCTTTTTAGGTAAAAAATGAGTGAATGGTTTATCGTGTGAGTACGCCCACCACTCGAGTACATCTTTTTTCGTTTCCTTTAAGTGTATAGCTAAAGTGTTCTTTATCGAGTGAAATAATGGTTGAAGTGTCAGCCTTTTCGTTGTAGTCTGAGCCATCAGCAGGTACGTAGGTTAAAATAAAGTGACCATTGCGTAGTTTCCATTCACGCAAGGTAACCTCCGAGGGTCCTACGTCACAAGCAGCACCACCCGCATTCAGTCGCATACCTGTTCCTTGTCCGTTTTCAAACATCCAAAGGCCCATCAGCTCTGACACATTCACAACTGATAAAGCCAACTTTTGTTTAAAAGTGGGTACAACGGCTAACGTGTCGCCTATAGTGAGCGTGCCATGCACTTCGTTGTTGCGTCGTGCTTCAGCATAACCCAGTGTTCGTGTACGTTGAGCATCAAGCTGCATAAAGGTGATGGAATCATCGGTTACCTTTTGCAGTTGTACCATGATGGTAGAGTCGGGTTCTTCAGGTATCTCCTCTTTTGCTACACGTTTCTTATGACTACTACAAGCTGCCATTGATAGCAGCAGAGTCCCCGTAAGTAAAAATAGTATTTTCTTCATACCTTGTAATATATGTTTATAAGGGTTGCAGTCACCCACAAGGAGTGCTGCAACCCTTACTTAGTTATGAGAGAGAGGTTTATTAGCGACGAGTAGAATGAATAGCTGTATTCGGGTTAATGCTAATATAGAAGGTCTTATGTAAAGTACAACCAAACTTATCAACAATAGTTAACTTGAATGGAACTTTAGTAGCGTGTTGCAAACTTACAGAGTTCTTTGAAACAATGTGAATCTTTGCAGCGCCAATACCATCCGTTGCAACAGAATTGTCACTCTTAAGCAATTGAACGCTCTTAATTAAGCCTTCTTGTGTTGGATCGGCTAACTCTACGGCCATGCTTGCAATACGGCGATCTTGACTAGCGCCACCCAAGAAATTAATCTTAACGTTGCCAGAGAACGAAGGATCATAGCCATTAATGTCATTGTTCCCAAGTTCTACATCACCAGGATAACCAAGTTCCTTTTCGCTGAAGCTAAAGTTCTTAGCATAGTAAATAGGACTCTTCCATGACAACTTGAATACTTTTCGCTTACCAGCATACCAAAGGTTTTGCAAGCCGAAGTATTTAACACCCACTGTCATTGAGTATGTGTGACCTACATGTATACCATCAGCATTAGTTTGGCTAACGGCAGCCAAAGGAACTTTGATCTCGTTGGTAAACCACTTGCCATTCATTGTCATATAAGGTAGGTTGACAGGTTTAGTGTAATCTGTATTGTCAAGGAACTCTACAATAGAACCATCAGTCTTGACTACACCAACATTGTTGAATGAGGCTTCAAGTTTGTATGAAGCGTAAGCAGGAATACCATTGGCAGGGTCACCAGGATTGTATTTAGCATATGCTACAGTAGTACCCCAATCTTCACTCCAGTTAAGGATCTTATTTCCTTCAGGGTCTTTAGTATAAATGTTATTGCCTGTAAATGCTTCTGCTAACGGACTAACAAGACCTTGATGTGTTGTTAATTCTCCAAGACCATAGTTTACACGGACACGCGTAACCTCATTGCCATTAGCAGCGTCGAATACAACATCGAAACTATAAGTCTTGCCCACTTCAAGTTGACTTGGGTCATACTCAAATGTCATTCCATTGATCTTGTCAATGTTGGTGATAGAAGTAGAAGCGCCAACACCATTAGTTACAGTCGTAGATACTTCTGCAAGTGCTGCATTACTCTTGGTAAGCGTAACTTTGCTTACAGGGCCACTTATATTGTGATTGTTTGCATCAGTTACAGGTTCAACCTTAAATGTCTTAGAATTGTTCTTCCATACATTATAGTTATTACCTGTCAAGCAAGTGTTCTTGTCGAATGCAGTAAGATGACTTCGTGTACCACTTGCATTTGGAGTGAGTGTTTCTTTCAAGTCATCAGATATAAACATCGGCTTAGTTACGGTGAACTCAATAGTCTTCTTTGCTACAGAACCATCGTAGTTCCATACGTAATAATCAAGATAGAAGTCTTTATTGTTACCATTAAAGGCTTCAGCATCAATGCTAAATTCGCTAAAGTTGCTGTTGACAGTTACAGAACCATCATCTTGCTTGGTTGTTGCAAAGAGAACTGTGTTCAATTTGCCTGCATTAGGCGTGTTAACGACAGAACCAGCACCATTATTAAAGTTTGTGCAAGTAATATACTTGGCAAGAACTTTCTTACCGCCAGTATTTAACTTCAGTGTGAACTTTAATGTGCCATCGTTAGGACGTACCGTGAAGTGACCACCATTATCATAGCCAGCGTCAGTATATGAAAGTCGTGCATCGTCTGATGTGATAGTCAAGTCGTTAAATGTTGCCTTTTGAGCAGCAGTGAGGTCAAAACCTACTTCATATTTTGAGTAAACACCACGATTTTCATCCTTTTTGCCATCTTTCTTCAGCCATTCGTATTCAGCACATAAAGCATAGGCTTTACGATCGGTAGTAGGATCGACAGCAAATGTTGTTGTATTAGCTTTAGCGCCAGTAGGAGTAGTGGCCACGTAATATTTGTAAAGACCATTCTTGCTAGCTGCGCTACGAGTAATAGCAGGTTCGTTATCGGCTGACATGGCAGGAGTGAGAACAAAGAATGAGTTGGTTGCATCCTTGCTATCCTTAAGAGCTAACTTCGTGTTGCTAAAATCAACATTAGTTGGGTTGATGGTTGCAAGCAAAGAACCACCCAACTGCTCTACTGAATATTCGTTCAAGGTTCGTCTCTCACCAAAGAATTCTGAATAATTCTTGGTAGCGTCAGTGTTTCTACCACGATTGGTAACTTTAGCGTATACACCATCAAATTTAATCTGTTGGTTAATTACGCCTGTTATCAAGCTATTCAAGTTGGTAAACAATACACTAACCAATCCATCAATGCGTGCAATTTCCCTGTCAATGCGAGTGATGTCGTTTGAAACCGTGTTTACGTTTCTTTGAACGGCAGCAATGGCTTCGGCAAAGTTTTCGATGGGAGTACCATCTTCCTTCTTCAAACCATCAAGGCTTGCTTGTAATTCACCAAACTTTTCGTTAAGCTTGCGAATCTCTTCATCAACGTATGATTTATCAGCCTTCTTGTTAAGAGCCGTCTGGATTTTGCTATCCAAGTCGCTAATCTTCTGCTCAAGTGCAGCTTTATCTACACCTTGAGCATTTTCAATAGTCGACTTTAAGTTAGCAATAGCGTTGTCAAGTTCGTCTTTGCTAGCCTTGCCATTAACAACAGCGGTCAAGTCGTTAATCTTCTGCTCAAGTGCAGCTTTGTCTACACCCTGCGCATTTTGCAATTCGCTCTTAACGTTAGCAATCAACTCACGAATAGCAGCATCGTCAGCCTTTGTGTTCTGAATAGATGCAATTAAGTCGTCAATAGAGTCAAGACGACCCTCAGCTTTAGTAAGGCGCTCTTCAGCAGCAGCGTTGGCTTCTTTCAACTGGTTGATTGAAGTATTTGTGCTGTTAACAACCTCTTGAATCTTTGAAAGCATATTGCTCTCTAAAGTCTCAACAGCTAATTGATTGGCAGCAACTTGCTCCTTAAGTGAGTTGAGCTGAGTGGTCAATTCGTTAATCTTACCTTCGTTGGCATTAATCTTGTCAGCGTTAGCAGCGTTGCCATCCTTAGCTTCTTTCAACTGATTCTCTAATGAAGCAATCTGAGCTGTGAGGGCAGCATTCTGTTCAGCCAACTGGCTTGAAAGGTCGTTTACTTTACCGCTCAAAGTGTTGATTTGACCCTCAAGCGATTCTTTAATCGACTTCAAGTTGTCAGCAGCAGCCTTGATAGCCTCTTTGTTCTCGTTAGCAGTAGCAGCAGTTTGTTCGGCCAATGCATAAGCCTTGTCAGCCATAGCCTGTGCATCGTTGATAGCTAAAGTGATTTTGCCATCAGCAGCGAGCAAAGCTTCAACTGAACTCAACTTGCCATCAGCAACAGCCAAACGAGCATCCAAGGCGCTAATGCTACCATTAACGTCTGAAATCTCACCGTTAACAGCATCGAGGGCAGCTTGCAAACGAGCTTGTGCCTCGTTTACCAATTGTGTAGCAGCAGCCAAAGTTGCGGCATCACCATCAGTAGTCGCTTTCTCTTGAGCCTCCTTCAATTGGTCTTGAGCATCCTTCAAAGATTTGATCTCGTTTTCAACGTTCGCGATCTTCTCCTTGGTCAACTCATCAAGAGTAGTGGCATTGTTAGTGATTTGTCCCTGCAGATTCTCGATGTCGTCATCGTAATCCGCACAGCCAACGAATGTTGTAGCAGGTGCAACCATTAGGGCACCAAACAACATCGCACTAATAAACTTTCTCTTCATTGTGTGTGATAGTTTTTAGTTAATATTGAGTAGTTAATTATCTGAAATAGGGTAGAGTGGCTTTGTCCTTGTTATTTACTTACATATTTAATGCTGCAACAATAGGTTTTGTCACTCTGTCGTGTTTATCTTAAATTTTTGTTAGCACTCTTACATAGCTGCCGATGCAGTAGTTATAGTTAGGGGTGTTCCCTCCTCGCTTTGTAGATTTCTTTCTTTATCCAACTCCTTCCAATCAACATTATCTAAACATTCATTTAAGAAATCCTTCGGCGTCATGTGCATCCTCTGTCTAAAGGCAGTGTAAAAAGCACTCTTCGATAAATAGCCACATCGTTGGTGAAAGTCTTTAAATGAAAAACGTGGCATCACATTCTTCTTTAGCAACTCGGTGGCATATTTTATTCGATAGTTGTTTAGCATTGTCCTGAAATTGTTTCCAGTACAAATGTTTATTGCGCGAGACAAGTACAAGGTGTTTGTACCCGTCATTACACTCAGTCTTATAAGTGATAAGTGTGGGTCTAAATACAGTTGGTCGCGTTCAACCAAGTAACACATCCTTCTGTATATTTGTTCGGGCTTGCATCTCATAGCTCATATGGTTTAGGTGAATCAAGTCATATAGGTAGCAATTATTTAATAGTGCCTTTGTGCTTCGAAATCATAGGAGCCAGCACTATATGCTATACAGCCTATTGCATCCCTTTTACGCTGCAAAGATATTCCTATTACGTTTAAAACAAACAACTTCTATTAATGAAATTTCAAAAACAAAACAGATCGGAAGAGCAC
>ERZ506887.819-NODE-819-length-17280-cov-7.248534_pt1 | contig 17280 bp, 6 predicted proteins | sample MGYA00512905_ERZ506887 | MGnify/ENA metagenome assembly ERZ506887 | reverse complement strand
TTACCTGTTAACCCGTTAACTTGTCAACTTGTTTACTAATTCCGCCAACGCGTCAGGTTAACAAGTAAGTATGCCATACATTACTTATGATATTAAAGTATAACTGGTAAGGAGCTAAAGAAACATGGCAAACTTAACCCGTTAACTTGTCAACTTGTTTACTCATTCCGCCAACGCATTAATCAACATTCACCTAATACACAATGAATATGAAACGTATTATTCTGTTTTTACTCACATTGTGCTGCATCATTCCTGCTTCAGCACAACTCGAAAAGAAAATTGCCAAACAGATGGAGCAAGAGTATAAAAAGACCATCAAACTCTATAAAAAAGAGGGATGGAAACTTTTTGGCTCCTCACACTCTGTTGAAATGGCCTTGTTGCTTCACTACCAAAAGCTATACAAGGCGGGCGAGGAGAACCAAGAGATTGTGGGCAACTGCACACGCTGCAAATCAAAGAACGTGGGACACCAAACGTGCATTAACAATGCAGCCAACATTTATGCACAACAAGCTAAGCGCGTAGTGAGCGGACGTGTAGCCTCAGACATAGCTAACTCAAGTGATGAAGACAAGGCTGAGTTCGACCGCTTCTATGCTGCCTATGAAAGTCAGGTTGAAAAGGAAATTAATGGAGAATTACAAGAAACCTACTGCTTGATTCGTCCCATTGGCAATGGGGAGTATGAAATGGAGGCCCACTTCATTGTGAGCGAAAGTGCAGCAACACGAGCACGCATCAAGGCTTACGAAAATGCGGCTCGCGAAAGCAAAGCTGCACAAAAGTATGCCGATGAGGTGAGCAAATTCATCCGCGAAGGACGTAACAAAGACACTAACAAGTAAGCAAGGGAGCTATTTTAGCTAAAAATGACAAAGAAACTTTTTCTTACACTTTGGTTCATCGCCTCTTCACTGCTCACGCTACAAGCACAGCAATGGCAAGAGGTGAAAGCCCACCCCGAACAGTTTATTTGTGGCGAGGGGTGGGGAGCCACTGTTGACGAGGCCGACCATCAAGCCTTGGCAGCACTGGTGAGCCAACTGAGCGTGGCGGTGAGTAACGACTTTAGCATAACTGAGGATGAACGCACACACAATGGCACTCTTGATGCCAATAGTTACACGCGTAGCAAACTCGAAACGTACTCATCGGCCACACTCACTAACACCGAGCGTGTAATCATTGACAATAACCCTGACAACCTGCACGTGGGGCGATTTATTCGTCGGTCTGAACTGAACCGCATCTTTGAGGGACGTGTGCGCACACTTAAAGAGAACATCCGATTGGGCTTGATGGCCGAACAGCAAAGCAAAATTGACGATGCCCTTCGCAACTATTATTGGGCCTTTGCTCTGCTCAAAAGTGTACAGCACCCAGCCGAACTGAAGTATGTTGACGAAGAAACAGGACTTGAATTCATGCCACTCACTTGGCTGCCCGAGCGCATAGCCAACATTTTTAGCAACATCGAGGCGCGCGTAACAGGCAATGATGGCACACACGTCGACCTACAATTCAATTACAAAGGCCAACCCGTTTCGAGTATTGATTTCACTTACTTCGATGGGCGCGACTGGAGCAACCTATGTAGTGCTAAAGATGGTCGCGGCACCATAGAGTTTGCACAGGGCATGGCACCCGACAATGTGCAACTCAACTTAGAGTATCAATATCGCTCGCAAGCACACATTAATCCTGAGGTGCAAAGCGTACTAAGTGTAGTAAAAAGTTCCCCTCTACGAGGTGCAAGGGTGAGTGTGGCTACGGGCAAACAAAAACCGCTCCCCGAGTCGGCTCCTCTCAAGGTGACAGCTAAAACGGAGCAAAGCCGCAACGTGCAAGCTTATGCTCCCGTGAGCAATGAAAGTCGGTATAGGCAGGTGTTGAGTAGGGTGGTAAATGCCATTCGCACCCACACGCTTGGTTCTGTAACTGATTGCTTTACACCCGACGGACTTGACATGTTTAAAGCTCTCATTGGCTACGGACGGGCCAGAGTACTCAATGCCAATGATTGTGCCCTTTACCAATTCGATGACAATGTGGTGGCTCGCAGCATACAAATGGCTTTTGACTTTAAGCATGGGGTTCGTCGCAACTTTGTTGAGGACGTGGTGTTTACCTTTAACCACGATGGACTCATTGACTGCATAGCCTTTGGACTTGACCGCAAAGCACGCACCGACATTTTAGGCAAAGGGGTGTGGCCCATTGAGGCCAGACAAAAACTGATGGAATTTCTTGAAAACTACAAAACGGCCTATGCGCTCAAACGTCTTGACTATCTGCGCACCATTTTCGACGATGATGCGGTTATCATTGTGGGCCATGTAGCCACTCGACTTGAACGCAAAGCAACCGACGGCATTCAGTACACGGCTCATCGCTATGTGCAACGCACCCAATATAGCAAAGAGCAATACTTGCAGAACTTAGCACGATGCTTTCAGAGCAATGAGTTTGTCAACATTCGCTTTGCCAATAACGATGTACGTAAGGCACGAAAGGGCGAAGAATATGGCATACAAATTAAGCAAGACTACTACTCCAGTTCGTATGGCGATGTAGGGTACCTTTACCTGCAAGTTGACCTCAACGATCGTCACCAACCCATCATTAAGGTGCGCACCTGGCAACCCGAACCCGACCCCGAAGTTGGACTCTACGGCATTGGCAATTGGTAAGTAGAAGTCGTATAGTAATTTGTTCAAGGGTGGTTCTAATCAACTTATCAAAATTATTAGAACCACCCTCAATAATGTTTTAGCCATGATGCGATTACTTTTTTTCATCATCTTTTTCATACCCATAGCCTTACAAGCACAAACCAACCATAAGGCTTGGAAGACAGACTTTGACCAATTCCGCCAAGGCATGTTGCGCCGATACACCGAACACCGACAACGAGTGCTTGATAACTATGCCGACTACTTGCAACAAACTTGGCAACGCTTTGAGGCTTTTAAAGGCGAAAAATTACCCTTCGACCATTCGCCTAAGCCTCATGAGGCCCCTCAAGCCCCCACCTCACCTACCACTCCTGCACCATTACCCACACCTACAATTCCCCAAGAGGATAGTTCACCGCAGCCTACTATTCCTCAACCACCAGCTCCTACCACTCCCCCACGACCTACAGAGCCTGCTCCTACCACACCTTCACCTGCGAGTCAGCCTACCCTGCCTACCCAGCATTTTACCTTTTACGGAGCACAGCTCACCGCCCCTAAGGCTGAGTTTGCACTATTAGGATCTATGGATGAACACGACATTGCACAGGCTTGGCGCACTATGCAAAAGGCAGATGCTAACCAACAAGTGGTGGAGAACCTCATGCAGTTGGCTCGTCAATTAGGCCTGAACGACTGGTTAACCATCGAAATGGTGCGCACTTATGTTGATGCGCTCCTACCCACCCCCACACAATCGACCACACGCATTGTTATGCAGCAATTTGTACTTTCACACATGGGGTGGGATGTGCGTTTGGCTCGCACCAACAAGCAATTGGTGCTACTTGTGCCCACGCAGCAAACCTTTTATAATCAGTCCTATCTTGAATTTAAAGGACAACAATTTTACATATTTAAGGACAACCTAAACCCTATTGATGAAAATAGTACACAATATGCCTCCTACCAGTTGCCCAGTGGGGGCGATGCGGGACGCATTGTCAACCTAATTTTCAATAACAAGGGCGGCCTACAACTGCGTTCAGGCCAAACCATTGAGCGTCACCTCACCGATGGTAGGCTCAACATTAGTGTAACCATTGACAAAGGCATGATGGAGGCTTTGCGACATTATCCGCCCATGGACATTCCGCACTATGCGCAGTCAGTGGTGTTGCCCACCTTGCAAGCTAACTTGTGGCAGCAACTGCGCAGCCAACTAACAGGGCGCACCGAGCACGATGTGGTCAAAGCCTTGCTTCACTTTGCACAATATGCCTTTGACTATGCCACCGATGGCGACCAGCATGGCTATGAAAAGCCCTATTTCATTGAAGAGAACTTTTACTATCCTAAAAACGATTGCGAAGATAGAGCCATTTTTTTGGCCCGTGCTGTTAGCGAACTATTAGGGCTTAAGGTACATTTGGTGCAATTTCCAGGTCATGAATGCACAGCCATTCACTTTAATGACCCCTCAATAAGTGGCACGGGATACAACTACAACACCCTGCAGTACATCATTTGCGACCCTACCTACATAGGAGCCGACATTGGCAACTGCATGCCTAACTACATCAATGTAAAGCCCTTAATTCAACCTTGGCAATAATTACAGGGTGGTTTAAAAAATTATTTCTAACGTGAGTTAGGGATAAGGGCTTGCATTCAAAACAGCAATAGTAACCAAAAGTATCACTGCAATACTTGACATAACCCGTTGGCGGAATTTCAGGTTAACGGGTAAACAAGTTGACAAGTTAACAAGTAAGTATGCTTTACACCACTTATTATGTTAAAGTCAGAATGACAAGAAACTTAAAAAGCTTGGCAAACTTACCTGTTAACCCGTTAACTTGTTAACCCGTTAACCGAATATAATTGCGGTTCAAAAAAACTCCCGCCTTCGCTACGTCATTACTAACGCTACGAAGGTGGGAGTTATATGTACATGAAGTGTGTGGTGCTACAATGTTACCTTACTAATGGTTTTACCCTCGGTGGTTTGTGCCTCGATGACATAAGCACCTGTGGGCAACTTCAACGAGAGAGTAGCCATGTAAGGCGTCATCATGTAAAGCGTGCGACCTGCAGCATCAACCACTTGCACGTGGGTAAGTACATGTGCTGCAGATGAAGTAATGACAACACGTTGTCCATCAACCTGAATAATGGGACGCGTGAGTTGTTGCAAATCATCGGCCGTGGGTTGTTCTGACGACAGAATGTAGTAACGACCTACGGTGTTGCCTGGCACCTCAACCGTTACCGAATCATTAACCGTGCCAAGTGTGAGCGGAGTGACAAAACCTGTTTGCTCATCAAGCAACGATAAGGTTTCGCTAAATCCTGCCATACCCGTAAAGGTAAGGCGCGTAGGAGCATCGCTGTTGCTCAACACACCTAAGGGAACGCGGAACATAGAGTTGCGGCGATTAACGCTGCTGGCTTGTGTACCCGCTAAAGTGTAAAGCGTAGGAACCGAGGCCAGCGAGTTGTCAACCAATGCCTCCATATCCTCGTTAGGCGCATAAGCATTGTTGGCAGCAGCATCCTTCACCACAATAGCCTCGCTACGTTGCCCATTGCGTTCGGCTGTTACATGCAAGGTGCCCAACACATTATTGGCACGCAACGCACGGCGAGCAGGCAACTTAAGCACACTGCCTACAGCATGAGCCGAAGTCATCATGTCGGGTGTAAAGGTCAACTGCAAAGAGCCTGTAGCCTGTTTCGCTTTTACAAAGAAACCTTGACCTGGAGCCACAATGCCTTGTGCAGTAGCAGCATTATCGGCATTTACCACCGTCCACTGCGCATCATTGGCATTTTGCATCACACCCGTTTGCCCTGTGGCCGTCAGCATCCAATACTTTGCGCCATCCAGCACAAGCGCATTTTGGGCAAAGAACTGCTGCATGTTTAGTCCGCAAGTAAAGGGATTGCTCACCAAGTAGTAAGCATTGGCCGCTGTGGCATTGTGCAACGTAAGGGTCAAATCACCCGTCTCGATCAATTTATCAGATAGCAGACGATGATTGAGCGTGCGGTCAACAGCGTAGGTTTTGCCATCAGTAGCACCCGTTGTGGTGTAATAGCCAAACTCTGCATCCTCTTTAGGCAAACGGAAGAGCGAAGAGGTGTAAGTGGTAGCAGTGCCTACACTGGCCACCTTCACTGAAAAGCCACCTTGGGTGTAAGGTGTTTGCACATCGTTGTACACTTGGCTCCATGTGGCAGCTTGATAAACTTTGCGCGTACCCACATTAGCAGGTTGATGTGCATCGGCCGAGTAAGGCTCAAGTTGGTAAAGCAAGGCCGAACCGCTATCCCAACTGCGTTGGTAAACAGCAGGACTGAAGCGATTGTACTGATCCACTTTGAACGTAATGTCATCAAAGTAAGGTGTGGCTTGTTGTGCATTGGCCTTAGGAGCATACCAATCGCCAGCATAAGTTTGCTGCAGAGGCGAGCCTAAGGTGTACCAGCGGTCAGGGTTGAGTGCATACTCCATCCAAGCCTTTTGGTAGTCTAAGCGTTCGCTGTGCAACAATTCAGCATGAGGTTGCAACACCACATCCTTGGTTTGGTAAGTGGTATATCGCTCGCAAAGGTTTACCCCCGATGTGGCTTGTTGTGCAGCTAACAAGGCATACTCAATGTCGCGTGTAGCCGTGCGCTGATCACCCTCATGGTTCACAAAGTGAACAAAGGCATCACCATCAGATCCATTGTTGGTGGTGGCATAAAGATGGGGGCCACCCACAGCGGCATTGCCATTAATGAGTACACTGGTGTGCGACATTGGGACAAAGCCTTGTGCCGTGCCATTGGTAGTGTTGCTCACATAAGCAGTATCGGTGGCATTGTCAAAGAGCAAGTCACTGCGGTCGGCTCGTTGCCAATTGGCATCGTTGGTCCAGTCGGTATTGCCTGCAGCCCCAGTCCAAACTTGGTACTTAGGCACTATTACTAAGTCGACCAACAAGGCACCATCACAGGCCAACGATGTGGTGGTGCTGCCCGTGGCAAAGCGTTCGCGATAGTCAATGCGCAGGGTGTAGGTGTAACCCTCGCGCGGAGTGAAGTCGTGTGTAAAGTATATGTCGGCATGAGCATGTGCGGCATCGTCTACCAGGGCCTCTAAATGCTTCACCTTGCCCACTACACGGAAACTCTGCGCGCTGCGTTCTTCAGCAGTACCGCCTTCTGTACTGTCCTCAGTACTACCCTCAGAACGCTGCGTTACGTAGGTGGGCATGTTGGGATCGGTGGTGCCAGCCAGGTAAACAAAAGCCTCATCATCAGCCTCAGCTATAACATGTTGCAGACCTATTGCATTAGGAGTTACAAGGTGAATGCCACGCAAGGGCAATCGCAACACATTAGCTGCGGGTACATCAACAGCAGGTTCAGTAACCTGGGCTAATGCTGCCAAACTGGTGCGCACGGGCACATTAACCAGATAGGCGGGGTAGACATCGTTGTCACCACTCAAGCCATCATAAAGCTGCGGAGCATTACCACTCACCTTAATGCTGATTTGATCGGGTTCGTAACAATATTGCGTTAAACCATCGAGCGAGGTGTTATCAATGGGCACTACGGTTACATTGAGCAAGCTACCTCCTGTTGTGGCAGTAGGCACATACACATTGCATGTGTTGTTGTACAACAGCAAGGGGGCTAACTGCCCATTCTGGTTTTGCGTGAGCCGTAGCAACACATCCACTTCAACTTGGCTCAAACTACAGCCTGCATCGGTTTGTGGTGTGGCACCTGCCACCGTGGTAGCAGTGGGGTAGAAGTGGCGGAAGTTCATTAAGGCTTCGCGCAAACTCATCTCATCAGCCGCGGCCACCTCGCCTTGTGCCAGAGTGCGCCAAGTGCCATGTTGGGTATTAATGACCACCTGTGTAAAGCTACCACCTATGTAGTCGCGCCACCAGTCGTATTGCGTAATGCGCTGAGGCTGTGAGCCATCATCGTTCACTCCATTTTGCTTTACGCTGAGCGATACGCTCTTGCCTGCACAGGTTTGTACCTCATTGTCTATACTTGCATCATCAGCAGCATCCTCAACCACCTTAATGGCCGACTCGCTGCGGAAGGTTGACATAATGGAGCAATTCGTTCCTAACTCAAAGGCATCAACCGCATTGTAAATGGTTATAGGTTCACTCGAGAAGCGAGGCTTAAACAACACATAGTAATCATGACGGGGCAGCAAACTTGCCCCCTTCATTTTGTCGCTAATGATAAAGTAGCGCACACCCGTGCCCGATGTCTCCTTAAAGCGTTGTGCATCATTGCCATGCAAGGCTTGTTTGTAGTTGAAGGGGGGCAACTGCGCATCGTCAGTATAATGGGTAGTAAACTCTATATGCCTAAAGGCTCGTTCAGGGCCTGTTGTGGCATTGGGGTCGCCCACCAAAGCCTTGGTAAAGGCACGCCACACATCGGTGTGTGAGGGGGTGTAGTGGGCAGGGTCGGTGGCATTAACAAGGAGTTCCTTGTCGTAAAGTTTTTTATCAAGTATGCAATACCATATATTGGGGTTACCATCGACAGGGGTTTCGTTCTCTTTCAACCCTAACTGTTGTAACACAGCACCAAAGTCGACATTCATTTTGGCCAGCGTGATTTGTTGACTGCACACAGGGGTGGTGCGCTCTAACTGCACAGTAGGCTTAAGGGCAAACACCTCAATGTCGTCAATCAATATGTCGCCACCTTTGGTGTTAATACAAGCATTGTCAATGGTGAGTCGGTAGGTGTCGTATATCGCAGTGCTCTTATTGACAAAGTTAAAGAACACTTGTTGCCACAAACCTGTACCTTTGTTGTCGATGTCGTTGTTCCACGTTTTACCATTTTTGTCGCGTGCTTGGCCTAATATGGGGCCTGGGCAATAGGAGTAAATAGTAGTGGCCTTTCCGTCTTTTATGCCTTGAATGTGGAACACTACGTTGGCAGGACTCCCTTTGTCGCGCTCAGGACTACTCATCCATGCCGAAACGTACAAACGTGAACCTGAACAGGGCTGACCCGCAAAGTCAATAGACACTACTTGACCAGGAAGGTCGGAGGCATCGATGTAAAGAAAGCCCGACTGTGAGGCATCATAAGCTGATTTGCCATAAAAGTCTTGGTAGAACTTCTTGATAGGGTAGAAGATACCACGATTTTCGGTCGCATCAAGTTGGTTGGCTATGGTGTAGTTACCCCAAGTACAATCATAATAGTTGCTATTAACAGGTGCAAAGCAATAAGAGGTGTTGTCGTAGTTGAAGGGGTAGCGATAGTTTTTGCTATGGGTTTGACTGGCTCCTTCGCCTGCTCCCGAGTTAGACAAACTGGTATTGGTGCCCACAGGTGGGGTAACAAAGGTTTCAAACAATTCGGGGTCGAAGGTGATGGTAGCCACAGGTTCACCTACATTCTGCTTCAAGGCCTCAGGTGAGCGGTCGGTTAAGAAGTGGCCATCGGGCGTTTTACCTATCACCTCTGTGTAAAGGCGAGGTTCAAAGTCATCCTCAAACAATAGGGTGAATTTGGCTATTTGGTAGCGTATGCCATCGCTGGCGTGTCCATACACCTTGAGTATACATTGCTCAGCTGTGGCCTCACCCTTGCCAAAGCCATCTTTATCGCCAGGATAATTAAAGCCTATGGCACGCTCTGTACCTGGCAAGCCATTACTTTGGAAGCCAGCGCTGGTAATGCCTGTGTCTTGTGGGTCAATTTCAATGTCTATTTTTCCACCATAGCTTACCGCATTTTGCAAGTTATCCTCGGCAGGGCTGGCTGCCTTGTAGAACCAGTAGTCACTCTTTTGCATATTGAGGTTGACGGTGCTCACATTAAGGGTTATCTTTTTGCGCGGAAAGGCTATGGTTTTCTCTTCATACCACTTGTCGCTACCCTCGCGGTAGTTAAGCAATTCGTTGGCTATGGCACGTGCGTTACGAAAAACGAACAAATTACGCCCCGTTATGGTAGGTTCTATAAGGTCTTGCCCATCTGGTACGGCTATGGTGCTGTTCGTTTCACCACTGTAGATCGGATTGCCATTGTCACCAAAGTAGTCGACAAAGTCGGTGTAGGTGGTCATGTCAGCGCCTAATATGTACTCCCAATCATCGGGTACATTCTCAGGCATCTGAAAGGTGACTTTGTGATCGACAAAACCACCATATGAGCCATTCAAATAGAGTTGATCACCCACCACCAGTCCGTTATTATACTTGCGGCTGCTATTTATGCCTAAGTACACCACTGAATCATCAACCGCCTCATCGGTTTTGTAATTGTACCAACGCTGGTAAGCACGCGAACGGGTACTGGCAGAACCAACCATACAGGTCGGTATATATATGTCGCGGGTTGACTGGCACTTGAGGTAGTGGGTAATGGTGTAGGTACTTGTTTTCTGCATCCATTTCTTGGTATAGGGGTTAAGCGTCCACCCCTCTTCATCGCGCTGTATGAAACCTGTCATGGGTTTTACTTGCGCGTTGCGCACCTGCTTAACAAACCATGAACGCTTAGGACGTATAAAGTAGTCGGTATAATCCTCAGGTTGCTCTATTTGTTCAAACTTGAGGTAACAGGCATTGCCTGCATTTGCCAAGTCTGTTACCTGCACTAAGATAATGTCTGAACCGCTACTACTCAAGCTGAGCAACTTGTTTGTGCACCCTTCGGTGTTGGCACCACCTATTAACGTGAACACATAACGGTCAACACTTGACACATAGCTGGCACTAAAGTGGGCGGCTAAGGTTTTATCGTGCGTCACATCAAAGTTCTGTTTCGTGCTATTGAAGTAGAGGTAGTATTTATCCTTACTCATCACCACAAAGTCTTCTTTGCTCTGTCCTACAAAGGCCCACATTTGGTCGTTTACACTCTGCTTTCCTTCAGCTATGGCATGAGTGTTGGTGTCACGACCATCACTCATGTATTTGTTGTCCATCTTGTCAAAATGAACAAAGTAATAAAAGTTTTTACCCGTTTCGGCATCGGTGGTGAGGTCGGGACTAGTGGGGGCTGAAAAACTGAAGCAGAGAGTGTGCTTGCCTTCAGTGTGATAGGTGCTAAAGGGCAAGAGTTGGATGGTTTGTCCGTCATCAGCAAGTCCTAAGCACAGGTTGGGCGCAGTGGGTATCTTACCATCGGCAGGCAACTGGGCAAAACTAAAGGTTACATTGCCATTGCTCAACGAGTGATTCATCCATAAATAAAAGTGGGTGGCTACCGTCTTGTCGGTAGTAAGACTCACTTGTCCATCAGCATTGGCTGTTACGTACATGCCATTGGCATTGCGCAACACAAAGTCGAGTTTGTTGCCTACATTTTTCCAACTATTGTTGTTATTGATTTCGCTGTTCCCTTTTTCTATGCCCAGTGTGGTGGCATTGCCCACCAACAGCGGTTGGTCAGTGAGTTCGCTCAACGTGAGTTGATGATAGGCTCCTCCATCCTCGTCATAAAACTCTGTAGTAATGTCTACTGGCACAAAGTTAATGTAGTTGCGACCATCGTTAGGAGCATCTAAGGTAATGGTGGTGGTGCTGTTATCATAAATATGGCGAAGCACATTGTTTTTGCCACTGACATCAGTCACTTGCAATTGCCACATGTTGCTTTGCGCATCGTTTTCAATTAAGCGCACATGGGTGGCTTGTGCTATGTCACTAACGGTGCTAAGCACACTACCATTGGTGGCTGTTGTGTTACACTTAAGGAAAGTGCGGTCGTAGGTGTTTTGCACATAACAATCGCCCAAATCGCCCCCATCGTGTACCAATACCCAGAGTTGTCGCAAATTATTCTCAGCAGTGGACTGCAAAGTGATAGTGGCATCGTCAGCATTCTTGGTGTAGTTGTAGTGTGAGTTATTAAACGTTTGCAAGCGATAGAGCTGATAGCTCACACCATCGGCCGAAAAGTGGGGCAATTTAGGAGCTACGGGGTACATGCTGCAACGCGACACACTATAACGTGTGTTAGGTTGCCCCCAATAAAGGTTACCACTTTCATCAACACTGAGTGCTTGTGTGCCATCGGTGCTTAAAAAGTTGACGCGCGTTACATTATTGTTTTCATAGGTGTTGAAACTGAGGTCGAAGGTGTAGGCATCCGTTTCATTGTCAGTAACCCCCCATTTACCATCAGCATAGCTAATGTAATAGCCAGCCTTGTTTTGCAAATGCGACTGATTAAAACGCCATAAGTAAACATCGGGGTTATCGTCTTGACTAGTGGGGATACGCGCTTTGAGCTCTCTTTGTCCCCATTCGTCATAACCCATAATGAGGGCTTTCATGCCCATGGCAGGGAAGAGCAGGTAACGATAGGTGCTGTCTGCATCAGTAAAGCGCACACGCTCTATAACATTTAAATTCGTAGCATAACCCACCTTGTTGGTATTGGCATCATAGGGCAACATATATTTTTTGTCACTACAGCTGTAAAGCACCCAATGCTCGTCATAGGCGGCATCACTTTGGTCGGCCACATCGCACAGTTTGTAACACCCTTTGTTTTTCTTGAGCGTTTCATCGTTGGTTACATATTGGTCACTACCATTTAAGTAGATGTAGTTGCCCGCGTAACTCTTGATGTAAATGTCGCCATCGTCATTGGCTTCATAAAGGCTCCAGCGTAAAAGATTTAAGGGTAACGCGGTATTATTGGTTTTCTGCAGCAGTTGGCCTGAGGAGTTATCTACCAATAATTCGCTGCCATTGCAACGCATGTCAATGCGGTAAAAGTATTGCTTGTCGGCAGTACTCACATAGGGTATAAATGTGGCTCCCTTAATGTCGGTGGCATAGCGCAAAGCGGCATAGCGCGAGTTGGATTTCACCAATTGCAAACGGCCATTCTTCACACCTATGGTGTTGTAAATGTCGGTGTTGCCACGAATGGAGAAATTAAAGCGCACGTCACCTGCGGTGTTGCTAAAGTAGGTATTTTGGGTACGCAGCAGCACGGTAGCGTCCTCGCGGTTGGTCACACTGCTAAACTGCTGAGTAGCAGCATCATACCTAAGGTAACGCCCAGTCTTAGCTTTTGCATATATACCAACATCCTGCCCACTATGCGTAGCCAGTTCATAGGTCCATTGGTAGCCATCGCCCTCAAGTTGGCTTTCGGTGGTTTCAACCACCGAAAGTTGACCATCATGTTCGTAAAGTACGGTGCGACCACTACCCGAGAATTGGAAATAGTTGTACTCGCTCACAGCGGGTGAAGCCTTGAAGGTGAGCGCATTGTAGGCCGATGTAGCTCCGCAACGCTTTATAGCATAATCGTTTTTATCAGAGGCACTCAAGCCCACCATGCGGTCATTTTCACCCACAAGGGCCATTTCAATGCTCCAACATGTGGGGTCGGTGACACTTTGAATAAGACGATAAGCAGTTACATTATTTACATCAAACTGAGTTCTGATGTAGAACTTTGTGCCATCAAAGCATAGAAATTCGCCCACATGGTTCATGATGTAAAAGTCACCGGGACGACAGTCAGGGTGCTTGGCTGCTTTAAATATCCAGTTTTGCTGTGCCACTGCAGGGCTGGCTTCGATGGCAGCTACTGGTGCATCGAAGTCGTTGGTAGTGAGTGTTAGTTGCTTATTGCCAGTAGCATTGGCCTTAAATTGTATTTTATAGTAATAGGTGTTACTGATGTCTGATATTTGTGGTTGTTTCTCCCCCTTCACCTCACTCAAGCTATTCGCTAAGTTCACTACCGTATAAAGCGAATTGGCTTCAGTCAGAGTCAAAGTCCCATTTTGGCAGCCCAAGGCTTGTTTAACATCTGCTGCCAAGGTGAGTGTATAGCGTTTGTTGTATCTATCGTAGTCACACGCATTAGGGAACACTGCCAAAGCTTCGCTCAATTGGGTCGTGGTGCTAAAAGTATTATCAGCGTATTTTAAGTAATTGCCCCATCCACTCTTGAGGGCATAAGCCCCCGTTTTCCCCGTGATGGGTTCAAATGTCCAAGTGAAGTTGTTTGCTTCATTCGTAACATTAGTGGTGGCTTTTATACTTACTTGGCCGTTGGCTTCATCATAAAGGACTGTACTGCCGTTTGCGCTGAATTGCACCACGTGAGGCGTGGTGAACACTTGAGCATTCGTCTCGATAAAGCGCATACGCTCGTATGGACTCACAAAGCCACCTGCGGTTTTATTGTAGTAGGTGTTAGCTGACTGCGTAAAGGTGGTAGCTGCCGAGGCGTCACTGGTAGTGCCAAAGGTGTGAGCTGTGGCATCATAGCTTACGTAATGCCCTGCCTCGCTCTTGAGCAACACTGTGCCTGTGGCGGTGGTGGAGGCATCGAGTGTACACTGATAGCCAGAGCCAGAAGGGGCATTCTCGGTAGCGTTTACTACCGAGAGTGCCCCATCAGTGTCGAGCAAGACGGTGCGCCCGTTGCCCGAGAATTGGATGTATTGATAAGTGGGTGTGTCATCGGCCCACACGGGCAACACCACGAATAATAATAGAACGAGGATGGATAAAAATGACTTTTTCATGTCAATAACACCTATATATAAATAGTACGCGCACGTGTGTGCGCTGTAATGCAAATGGCACAAAACACATTTGCTTTTTATTATATTCACTTGCTGCTCTCAGCAGGGCTGTGCCTTTACTGACTCACCACGTAAATAGTGCGCGTGTAGTTTTGCACCGAATGTGGCCCTGTTATGAGCTGCACAGTTAAACGCAGCGTAGCTGTGCCTGTGCGTCCTGATGCAATCGTGCCTATTATTTCGGTCGTTGTGTTGTCAAAGGCGGGTTGCTTGCTGAATATGCTGGCAGGGTCTATTACGCTGAGGCTATAGCCTTGCACCTTGTTTTTGTCGTTTAGGTCTATCCATTTTTCAGGATGTTCGCGGTCAGCATATTCATAAAGCGTAGGCACAAGAGCAAAGTCACCCCCACCCGTAAAGGTGGCATAAAAGTCATCGTCCTGCTTTAGCACATAGGGTGGATAACCGCCTATGGGTGCATAGGCACTGGCACGTAGCTTCATCACATAGTCTGTTAAATTAACAGTGACAAGGGCTACGTTGTTGCGCGGTATGTTGGTAAGTTGTATCAAGCCATTGCGCGTGTCTTCGTTAAAGGTGGCACCATGGTCGTTTGATCGCTCCATCACTATTTGTAGTGGAAAAGACTGGCCTACCGTTTCAGCCACACTCTCATTGATGTAACGATTCAAAAAAGCATTTGTCTCTTCAGTCCCTGGCTGCAAGGTTACAGCGCTGGATGGATTATACACAGCCACTGTTCCTACCTTGTGTGGCAAATCCGTAAAGTCGGTTGCAATCAGTCCGTCATTACTCTTGGGCGGAAAGAAACGTAACATAGAGGTGTGCGAACCATGGGTTGCATCATCGTTGAGTGTGAGACTTCCTACCTTTAATGCACGTATGCGAAAGATGGATGCCGACTTGTTTTTAAAGGTAAACTGCATCTTGGCCAACAAGCGATAAAGGCTGAGTGTGATGGTGCGGTCGCGGTCTACCTCAAATTGCTCTTTGTTGGTCATGGGTATACCCGTGGTGGGTATGGTATAATCATTGGCAAAGCTACACGGATAGGTGGTTTGGTCTATGCCTGTGGGCAATGGGCTACCTACTTCAAATGTCAGTCCTTGAGTGGTAAGTTGCGTTACCTCATGTGTGTCTGCATTGGGGGTGGCAGGGGTGGTAACAAAGGGCAAGTTGGCCAAACTGTAAAATAGGTAAGTACCATTTTCGGTGGTTATGGTACATACATGTTTGCTCTTATACTCTGTTTCGCCCGCATCGGTAGGCACATTGATGATGCGTTCCACCTTTTTGTCGTCCTTGTTATACATCACCACATAGGCATTGTATATGTTGTCGCCATCTTCATTGTAGGATGTTCGTGCTGAACGGGTTGATTGTGTGGCCACAGGGTCGGTTTGTTGCAGCACCAATTGCAAGGTAGAGTATCCACGCTTTATGTCGTTGCCCCCCACATCGGCCGAGCAACCTACTAACAATAGAGGGAGAAGGAGGATATAGAATATATGTTTCATAAACGTTGTTGCTATTGTGTGTGCTACGTGTTATATGTCTATTTCGGGTGCTACTAATGGAATCCAGTCGCGCACCTGTAACATTATCAAGCCTAATGAGTTAACTCCCTTAATGCGTACTTGGTACACGTGGTTGCGCACCACACCATACTTCATGGCTAAGGCATCAGAGTTGGAGTTATTGGGGTCGTTGTGACGTATGTAGTAAACATACGTTTTGCGCACCGCATGTGGTTCGCCTGCCTTGTGGTAATACCCCGTAAAGAGGAGTCCTGTAACATATTTTTCTTTGTCGGCACCTACCACTATGGTGTTTTCTTGGGCATATGTTAGTTTTTTATACACCAAGTGGTCTGTGGCATCGGTATAGCAGTCGGTAGCACCTGTCTGTAATTGGGTCACTTGGTTAGTGCCTTGATTACAAGCATCAAAGTTAGCCACCATGTTGGCATAGCCATTGTCATAACGCAACGTTTTGGTGCCTGTCAGTGTTCCCTTGCACTGTGTGTTGGGGTCTATCACATAGTTGGTCGAATTGCCATCGGTGCCTAATTGCTCTGTACCTAAATATAGGGTGGTGTTAAAGGTTTTGTCCTCGGTAACGCGCTTTAGCACATATTCGCCACTGGTGTTAAGGTTGATGGGCGTTACACCCGTCAAGTAAAAGTAGTCAATGATAGGAGCCTTTCCTATAGCATAACGATAACCCTGAATGGTTTTGTTGCCATCGGTGGTCGACAATGTGTAGTTGCCCCACTGAGCCTGGCTACCTACTGAGAAGTCAATGCGGGCTGCCAGACGTTGCACATGGGCAGCAAAGCTAACTAATGAGCCATTAGGTTCACTGGGCATGTTGGTTGTGCCATCAATGTCAATGGTGAGGTCTGATGCTGATGACATGGCAAACGCCCTACACTTATGGGGCTGTTGCAAGTTGCCATAGGCTATAATTGAGGTGGTGAGTTGCTGCAAGTCGCCCAATGTGGCCACTTGCACTCGTCCCATGTTGCACACCACCACTACGTGATAGTTGCCTGCGGGTATTGACAAGTGGGTGTTGACTATACCCGATGTGTAGGTGTTGCCGCCATGAAGGGTGAAGTTGGGTACATACACATTATATAATATGGGTGTTGAGGCATCATCATTCACGCCATGTTTTGCTTGGAATAGCAATAGGGTGGCATTGCTCACTTCGTGTTCGTGCGTGTCATCGGCCAATGTGCCATCGTCGGCCGATGGGCCATTAGCACGTGTTTGTACGCCATAGCCATTGGTGTGTATCTCCACTTTAAAGTTTACATTGTTCACCACCACTGGTCCGTTAGGCTCAGGGTCACTACTGCACGCCACAAAGCTTGCCCCCATTATGAGAGCAAGCAGCCAAGTCAACAATATGTGCAAAGTGCGAAACATATGTTTGTTACAAATAGAAGTCTGAAGTTTCAAATTTAGCAAGGACGGGCTGAATCATCGTGCAAGGCGAATGCAATCAAGCTTGCTT
>ERZ506887.800-NODE-800-length-17591-cov-12.846430_pt1 | contig 17591 bp, 19 predicted proteins | sample MGYA00512905_ERZ506887 | MGnify/ENA metagenome assembly ERZ506887 | reverse complement strand
CTCTGCTGATTTGGTCGTTTCAATCAATACGCTACATTCTTCCATCGTAATTCAGTCCTTTCTTCTAATTTTGAGTATGAAAAAAGCAGTCGATCATAACTGAAAGACTGCTTAACTCTAAAACAATATTAAAGCGTTTCTTCTTTTAAATTCTGACTCAAAAGGGATTTTAACTCTTTTACATCATTTTCAGACAAATCATTTTGATTAACAAGAACCATTTCATTTTTTATTGTTCTGATATATATGTAATTTCTGAAAATCCCCCAACATTTAAAGGCGTTCCAATGATTAGTCCCGTTACCGATATCAGAACTAACTGTAATACCATCGGTATCAAAACAATATTCACGTTTTCCCGAAGTCAATTTATTATCCATCTTTGAATGAACAATATTTATTACTTTTTTCTGAAATGTGTTAGCTCCGTTTATGATAATCCAGATAAAGAAAACCGAAAATAATAATCCAATAATACCATATCCAATACGACTATTCATAAAACAAAGAATCGTATATATTAACATTATGACAGCCATCACAGACGATAACCCTGTTGCAAATTTACGTTTCTTTACATTTTTATCACTGGCTAAAACGATTTCTTTTAAAATATCTTGTTCTTGCTGTCCGATTTCAATACTGTATCTAACCATAATAAGAATCTCCTTTAAACATTTTAATGATATTAGTATATTACCACAAGTTTGTGTTCAAAATGTGGGATTCTTAATTTTACGCTCCAATAATCTTATTAAATAACTGTAACAATACGTCTTTTACGCCGGACGCATTGAATACAAGACCAACGGCGACTAAGGCAACTACCAAAAATCCGATAAGTTTGGAAAACTCACGCTTGAATCCCAAGTAGATTCCGATAACAACAATCGCCATCAGCACAAGGCTCTGTGCGTTGCTTAAAAACCAGTTATAAAGGTTCTGTCCAAAATTCATGCTTTCTTTTCTCCTTTCAGTTCCATCATTTTTCGGTCAGACTGTCTGCCAGCCTGTAAAATACACATGGCAATCACGCCAACTGTTCCCCCGAAAGAGAAGAACAGGAAGTCAAATAATAATCGTTGCATTTTTCAATTCTCCTTTTCTAAAATCACATCTTCGGTAGATGTGGTCTGTTGTTCGATTATCTTGTAATGCTTTTCTGTCAGTTTCGTGGATTTACGGATTTCTTTCAGATAATCAATCCCTGTTTTCGCTGTGATTGTTTCCAGCATTTTGAGTGTCGGGTCAACCTGCCGTTGAATCCAGCGTAGGGTTCTGTCCAGTGTGTAGGGTTCGGGTTTGGTCGTGAGCTTTAACGGCTCTCTGTTTTCCCCGATGAACCACGCCCAGCGGACAGATAATTTCCAGTCGCTCCGTTTCTTGTCTGCTTCCTTATCCACAAAGCGTACATAACGGTTGATAATAGAAAATGCCGTCCGTTCAGCGTCATAGTAAGTCAACAGGTCACGGACAGCATAATAAGCACGTTCATTTTTTAACCGTATTTCAAATCTGTTTTTTATCGGTGCTTCCTCAATGGGAATCCCAAGTTTGATGTACTGCTCATAGCTTTTTTCATAAACACAGAAGTACACCTCACTTTTCAATGAGCCGATATAAAGTGTATAGCCCATACCAGCCTTGTCCTGTTCCTCATGCTTGACCAGTTCGCCGGAAGCATAGGACTTAAAGGAACGGAACACCGATACACATTCCTCATTCCGGCATTTTTCGGTCAGTTCTGGAATATCCAACATTCCTGTATGGTCATTGATGGCAAGGTCAAGGCGTTTCATCACACCACCGTCCACCAGAGCGTCCATAAGGAAGTCATACCAGCTCCGTTCCTGTGCCAGCAGATAACTTTCAAACTGGCGACAGCCTTTTCCTTTCAGTTCCAGTAGGACACCTTTTTCTTCATCGGGAGAAGTATATACGAAAATATCTCCGATGTAGTAGTGTTCTGTATAACTGTAATGCCCGAAGTCCTCATGTATCATGTACTGAATATTGAGCTGTAAAATATCTTTGATGATATGTCCAATATCCAGTGTCGGAAACCGTATCCTCACATAATCAAACAGCATGGTAAGCGGTGCTTCTGGATTGAATTTTTCCAGAGCTTCCAAAAGTTTCACTTTCATTTCTTCTGTGACTGCCACCTTGCCGGATTCGATACGGCTTAAATGTTCACGGCTGATTCCAGCCATGACCGCAAGTTTCGTCTGGGATACACCGTACTGCAAACGTCTGTCTGCAAAATCCTGTATCCACTCTGTATCATTCAGTGCGATACCCCCTTTACGAAAAAACTGTGACATTTTATATCCGATGTCACAGCAGTAAAAAAAGCTACCAAATGCTTGATTTCAGTCAAGAATCGGTAACTTTTGTGTATGTTTCCTTGTGATTTGTGCCCCTCTGTTAGATACCGAGGGGCTATTGTCTGCTGGCGTGGCTACCGCCACACCAGCAAGGCTAGTCCGTACCTGTGGCTTTCGCTTCGCACGCCACCTGTCCGTCCTGCCTTATGTGTGCAATCAGTCCATTTCCAGAGTAAATTTTTCTGGATTGTCCACAATATTGTATGTGCCGTCTATCTGGTTCTCCTGCCGATAGGAAAAGCTAAATGCCGAGTTGCCGGATTCAGCGTCTTTCTGGTTCTTGTAGACCGTAACAGAAAGTGCGTGGGGAATCTGAATATCATAACTGAAACGGACACTGTGAAAAGAGTTGTCCCTGCATTTTTCAAATATTTGTTCCGCACATTTCTGTTGATCGGTCACGACCAAAGTGTTGAGTATGACCGACACCCGTAGCTCATAATGGTTATCAGAGCCAGAGCCAGACGAAGAAGATACGTCCATCTGTCGTCCCCATTGCAGGTAAAACAGGATTCCTGCCAAGAGCAGAAGTATAGTGATTACTATAATTATTGTCCGTTTTCTTATCATTTTAATTTCCTCCGTACACCTGTATTACAGTACAAGTGTAGAGCAAAACAGCTTATTTTTCAATACAGCTATATTTATAATTTGATTAAAAGACGAGGTAAACAAAAATGACAGTATACATGGATTTAGAAAATCTTCTCAAAGAAAAGAATATCAGTAAAAACAAAGTCTGTGAAGCCTGTAATTTACAGAGGACACAGCTCAACAACTACTGCAAAAATAAAGTAACCAGAATCGACTTCTCCATCTTAGCAAAGTTGTGTGAATATCTGGACTGCACACCTAATGACATCTTGAAATTAAAGTAAGGCTTCGGATTGTTCGAGAGCCTTTTTTTCTGTTCTCCTTTCTGCAAGTTCCCCAATCGTACCCAAGAAATCATAGCCTTTGGGTACAAGGGGAGTATAAAATTCCGATATGACACTTGTTCCTACATCACAGTATCCACGCCCTTTGATTTGCTTCTGGAAAAACTGCTTTTTCACATCACTTCCAAAGAGCATACCATAGCCAAGTTCACTCAGCCGACCAAGTCCCACACGGAAATTGAAATTATCTCTGATACCATCTCCGAAATATTTTGCGTCTGGACGCTGGCAAGCCACAATCAGAAAGTATCCAGCCTGTCTGCCGAGCATAACGATTTTCTTTAGCTGGCTTAACAGGGCGGTGCTTTCTTTTGTCGTGAGCATTTCTAGGAAAGCTACGTATTCATCAAAGATAAGGAATTGTGGAGCAAGCCCCAGATAGGCATAGTTTTCTCCTGTGCGATAGTTCGGGTGCAGTTTCATTTCTTCCGAGCGTGTGACCATGCCCTCATAAAAGGCATTGACGCAGTCAATCATATCGTCTTTCGTGTGGTAGACATTTCCCATGACTGTTCCCAAGTCTGCAAGGTCAGCGTTCTTCGGGTCAAGAATGTATAAATCCGCATTGGTTTTAAGCAGGGCTTCAATGATGGTCAGCAGAAAATAGGTCTTTCCACCGCCAGTACCACCGCAGATAAGGGCATGGGGAAGTGAATCATATTCCCACACCAGATTTTTCATTAACCGCAGACCGCCGTTTTCGGCAACCACTTCATCAATCGAAATACGGTTCGCTATCATATCATAGAGCAGGGTGTATTCGATATATCCGTCATGTAATGTCTTGTCGGTCAGCTCACAGTACAGCCCCGATTCCAGTTTATCCTCTAAGGACAGGAGCTGTTCTTGATATTTTCCCATTGTGATTTCACACAGGATATGGAGCAAGCCGTTGTCCATCTGGTAGTAGATTTTCGGAAACCACACGATTTTTTCTCTGGATCTGCTTTGCAGGTCAGTGAAAAAACCGCTGTCTTTGGTGTTCTCCGCTTCATACCATTTATTTTCCAGCACCATGCGAGCCAGTTTTTGTCTGTGTAGCAACCGCTTGATACGGTCATATCCATAACGGTAGTAGAGAAAAGCAACCAATGCACAAACACCAGTCGCTATCAGAACCGTAATGGAATTGTAGGCAGTCCATGTGATTCCGGCATGGAGCAGGTTAAAATCTTTCCAGTCGGTAACAAGAAGTTGTCTCAGATTCAGAAGCAGGAACACCGCAATGAACAGGAGCAACAGCCAGCCGATACAAAAGTGATAGACCAGTGATTTATCACTGGCACGAATCCTGTTACCTTTAGATTTTTTCCATACTTTCATATAAACTCCTTTCTTTGGACGTAAGAAAAGCAGTCAATCATGTAGACTAACTGCTTTGTGAATATAAATATAAAATTATAAAGGCTGAATTTTTAATTCTGTATTACTCATCATATTTGAGCAAATAAAGCAAATCGCTATATCCCGATTTCATAAGTAATTGTTTGAAACCAGAAAGCACTTCTTCTTTTGTATAATTGTTGTTTTCCAAAAACTGATTATCTTTTTCACTAAGGTACTGATAAAAAAGAGCCACCGCCATTACTTCGTTTTTGTTTGTATAGTCAATGCTATCTAAAAGTATGTTCTCTGCTTCGTTAATCTGTCCTAAATCAATCATATTAAGAAAATTTTTCAAATTTTTTCCCGATACTTCATACTTGTTTTCTTTCTCAAGTTCAACAGAAACATACTTTTTCCCAAAGGCTAATGAAAATAATACTCTTACCATTTCTTTTATCATTCGCATGATGTAATCTTTTTCATCGGTAAAATTCATTTTCCCATCTCCTTAAATGTTGGTTTAATTGTTTGGGACATATAAGATAACTTATAAAACTGGAAGTTGTTACTTTCTGCATATTGTGTTTCCTAAAATGATAATTACCACGACATCAACCAAAATAATCCCCGATGCAATATATACAAAAAATGCAGGTAAAATATTTTCCAACAACCCCATAGTTAATAGAAGAATTGCGATAATAGACATTCCAAGTCCCATTGTCCTACATAACTTCTTTTCATCGTATTTTTCCTTTTCTTCTTTTGAAGCTGTATTATATCCAGAAATAAACCAACTTCCATGTCCAGAAAGTAAAATTATAGAAAGTACAGCAAATATTACAAAGACAATCCACACTGTCACATCAGAACCTGTTGCTAAATCTGCTAATTTCATATAAATACACCTCTTAAAATTTTTATTTTCTTAATTCTGCAAAGAGCAATCCCTCTACCGCTCATACGATGCAATAATTTCTTTGCTATCTGCTGTTTTATAATCAAGTGTCCCTAAATTACCAATTAAATCAAATGTCATATCTGCATTAACCTGTAATTCATCTTCAAGCATAGACGCAGATGGTTCAGCTTTTAGAAAAACTGTTAATCCATAAGGTTTTGTTTCAGACTGTATCTCTATGCTGTCATAAGAGTAGCCCTCTGGATAATCCTGTTTACTTACAATATTTATAACATTTGAAGAATCGCCCACATAATCTGTCTTATATTGTGATAAATCAGGAATTTCATACAATGTTTCCTTTCTGCCACATGCAGACAGTGAAATTATTAACATGACAATCGGAATAATTGCAAGTATTTTTCTCTTCATAAAACCTCTCCTTTCCAAGCCTAAATTTAAATATGAACAATCAACTAGACACATCAATATGATTATATATATTATATCAATTACATTTGAACAGTACAATGAAAATCCATTAGTTATAGACTTATTTCTTCGGCGGTTGCTGTGGAGCATTGTTCTGTGGATTTCCGGCATGAGTGCCTTTATTCTTCAAAACAATATCGTCTGCCTTTACATACCAGTCCACATCTGCACCACGGTAATTAGCATTAGCTACCGTGTCTGCAACAGGATTGATAAGTTCCACTTCGGCATTATAATCATAATCCTTTAACGGAATAGTCGCCGGAACTGACACCTGTATCATACGTCCCTGTGTGTTGCACTTCAAATCGTAGGTACGTTCTTTGATTTCCTCACTGACCGAGCCATCTTCATTCTGTACATGAACTTCACGGCGTAATGCGGAGAACTTTAATACTCCAAAAGTTTTTTCTTTATCAATAACAATTCCATTTGCTAATCTCATAATCTGAATACCCCCTTATTTACTTTCTACTGGTAACATATCGTCTGCAAGCAAGATATAATTGACAAATCCACGTTCCCCGATTTTATATCCATCGGTAGTAATTCGTGGATTGATAAGTTTTACTTTCTGCTCCGGCGAGAAATGTTTTTCGCCAGCTTTGGCAGGAAGCGTCACAACTACATCATCAGCTCTCTGCACATCGGAATACAGGTTGTAGCTCCTGTTAATGACAGCCAAACGCCCATTGATTCTCTGCTGTTCCGTAGTATTTTCTCCGGCAAACTCCAAGTTTCCGAATGTCTTTTCCATGTTTGGTACGACAAATCTTAATTCCATAAATGATTGACCTCTTTTCTTTCTGTTTTATTTTCTTTCCTGCTGTACTTTGTGGGGAGCTACACTCCCCACGCCCCTAGTGGACTTCACGCTCCCGTAAATCAGAGCTTCACGGGAGCGTGAAGTTGCAAAAAGGGTGGCGACCTTGAACGCTCTACCAACCGCTACATTACCGCCTTATGATTTCTTTCTACAGCGTTTGAAGTAAAGCATACCGCCAAGCCCTACGCAGGAAAGACCGAGCATGGCAAGATAAGCATAGATATTGGTATTGTCGCCTGTTTTTGGACTGTCACTTGTCTTAGTAACCGTAGATGGTGTATCCGGCGTGTCGGTATCCTTTGGTGTGTCTGGGACTTCCGGCACTTCCTTGATTGTCACAGTCTGTCCATCGTCTGTGATGTCCTTATGTTCTGTCACTTTCTTTGGTTCGTCTGGATTGGTCATATCGTATAATTCCTCAAATGTGACAAGGCTCTTGCCACCAAGAGAAGAACCATCAAAGGTAAAGGCAATCTCAACTGTCATTTTTTCATTGTCGGCTGTGAACTCATAATCATTGGATACTTTCTTTCCATCAATCAGAAGTTCTGCATTTTCATCTTTTAACATCTGCCAGCCGGAAAGTTTGTATTTTGTTCCAACTTCCAGACCATCTAATGTGACTTTATCCACAATCGTTACGTCTTTTCCGGCTTCGATTTCTTTCTTGCCGTTCTTGTCCGTAGCGGTCGTATGGATTTTGATGATACGTTCCGTGATAAGAACCGTCTGTCCATCATCGTTGATGTCTTTATGTTCGGCAACCTTGACAGGCTCTTTTGGATTGCTCATATCGTACAATTCCTCAAAGGTAACAAGATTCTGACCGCCAAGAGCTGAACCATCAAAGCTGTAAGTAATTTCAACCGTCATTTTTTCGCTGTCAGCAGTGAAAGTGTAATCACTGTCTACACGTTTCCCGTCAATCAGAAGTTCAGCGTATTCTTCCTTTAACATCTGCCAGCCGGAAAGTTTATATTTTGTTCCAGCTTCCAAGCCATCAAGTGTGACCTTGTCCACGATCTTGATGTCTTTTCCGGCAACAATCATTTTTTCGCCTGTTTTCTTGTCGGTCGCTGTGGTATGGATTGAGATTTCCTTTTCGTATTCATCGGTCAGTGTCCCTAAATCTACGGTCACTTTATTTCTGGATACGACCACCTCAAAGGCTGGAATCAGCTTAAATCCGGCGTTGGAATCACACTTTAATTCCTCAATCACATAGGTATCATAAAGCAATGCACCTTTGCTGTCGTCTGGTTCAGATGTACCAAACCATACACCGTCCTCACTGGATTTTCCGGCATTGGTATTGACCTTGTGGGAAGCCCAGCTTGAAGCAGTGGAGAACTGCCCGTTTTTGTCAGTAACTACAATATGGGATTCTCCCGTTGTCTTGCTTGTAATTCTGAACGGAACACCTGCAAGACGTTTGTGTGTACCTGCACCGATTTTTACACCCTCAATATCGCCACGCTTAATCTGGTTGTAGACAGAGTGGGATTTGTCGGTCAAGTCCACGATTTTTCCATCTTCTGTGATAGAAAAGTCGATTGCTTTTGCACCGTCTGTCAAGTAGCCCTCTGGTGCTTTGCTTTCTTCTAATCTGTAATTTCCGTAAGGGAGCAAGTCAGCAGAAGTAGAAGCAATTCCGTCAATGCCTGTCTGAATCTTCTTTACCGTTTCATTCTTGCTGTATAATTTTCCCTCAACCAGTACAGGACTGTCATTTAAGGAAATGATATTAAATTCTGTGTACTGTAAGGTCGCACTTCCCTGTGCTTTGGTATCCTTTGTTTCAAGGTCACGTTTCTGGATTTTCACACCGCCACGGATAACCTTATCGGATACGGAATACTGATTGCTTCCAGAGAGTATAGCAAGTTCTCCATCTTCGGAAATCTGTGTAAGGTATGTTCCCTTAATCTGTTCAGAACTTCCGTCAGCCTGCATATATGCACCCTCTAATAGATAACCGTTTGGTGCTTTTGTTTCTGTGACAGTGAGTGTACCAAGTGGCAGTACATTTTTTCCGTCTTGTGTATAGAAGCTGTCGCCGGATACTTTGTAGCTGTCGGCAAGTCTGGATACATAATGGATAGTTCCGTCACTGTCTTTTTCGGCAACGGTTTTGGTTGTCCATGTACGGGTAGCCTTTGCAGGGAGATTGTCTGCATTGTAGTAATCGTCATAATAGCTCCATGTGAACTCTGCACCCTCTAAAGAAGCAGTTCCCTGTGGAGTGGATTTTCCTGTTTCCATGTCGATTTTAAATAAATCAATCAATGTTTCTGTGACCTTTGGAGTGTCAGCAACAGTCAATGTCGCTGTTTTTCCAACTTCCACATTTAAGGCATGGACAGTAGAATCCAGCTTGTAACCCTTTGGAGCAGAAAGCTCTTTGATGTAAACTGTTCCGGCTTTTACCTCAACTTCTTTGGTATCGCCGTTTCCATCGACAGTAAGTGTGGCAAGCTGGCTGTTACAGCTCTTATCAGAATAGACACCAAATGTCGCACCCTCAAAGGAATAGTTGGCGTTGTCATCTGTGACCGTGGGATTGGAAGAAGTCTTTTTGACCTTTGCATTTCCTACATTTAACTTTGCCCAGAACTGTCCAATGTCCTGTCCCTCGCCAGTGTAGATATAACCACCACATTCATAGCGTCCTTTATTTGCTTTCACAAATGCTTTCGCACCAGCGTAAACTTCATTCTGAACTGCCTGTGAGATTTCATTATAGGAAGCTCTGACATTATCGCATTGCCAGCCAAGCTGTTCGCTCAATCTCTGCCAGACAACACACTGTTCCAGCAAATACTTCTGGTTGTTATTCAGCTCTGTATGAGTAGCGGTATATTGCTTGACGTACTCTAAGGAAAGAGCAACGTCCGCAATCTGATCACTACTCATGCGTGTACTTGCGTCAGACCTTGTTTTATATCCATTCTTGAAATTGGTATTGATGTCCACGCAGTAGGCAGTTTCGCCCTCAACTTTCATGTGTCCCTCATGGAACGTGGATTTGATAGAACCGTCATTCATAATTTGTTCAATGTAGCCGACACGTTCTGCTGATTCTGTCCAGTATTGATTGCCGGAAGCATGAACCGCCGTCACTGGTAATGCCGTGAGGATAGTTGCAAAAGCAAGCGTTCCTGTCAGCAATCGCTTTACTAGCTTATTCATATTTTCTCTTTCTCCTTTCGATTTTGGGTATGAAAAAAGCCGTCCATTTCTGAACGACTTTGGTAAACTAATTTAACCTAACGGGTATCTTGTTTCTTTGTGATAAATGATTTTAAATACGATTGTAACAAATTATCAGTAAATCCCGAAAAAGTGGTTGGTTTGCTAACAGCCTGCTAACACTCTAAAGGATATAATTGAATATTAGAGTATATTAACAGAGTTGTTGTGCAAGCCCTTTTCCTGCCTTTTTGGGTGTTAAACGTCCCTTACGGGATAATCGAACCACTGTATACTAATCGCCACAGGGAACTCCTAAGCGAGGGGTCGGAGGTTCAAATCCTCTTATGGACGCCAGACAGCAACGCCGAAAGCCTTTATTTTCAAGGGCTTTCGGCTTTTTTTGTTCCCTGAGAATTTTTAATGAAAACAAGTCAGGAAAACAAAATTTGAGAAATGGAAAAATATTTTATCGTTTGCAACCAATATCGAACTGGTATCAAATTTGAAAAAGTGCTTGCTAATCATTAGCAAGAAAAAGCCCTTTTTTGCTAATCAAAATGCCTCTCCTGCTAATCGGAGAAAAAAACCTGCAAAAAAGCTTGCTAATCAAAAAAGTGGATGTTCCAAGTCCTATCCTGTTATGGGAAGTAAAATTTAATAACTTTTTTTACATAGAGCGTTTATTCGCCTTCGTTTTGAGGGCTGGATAGGCGCTCTTTTTTTATTCCCAAAATACAAAGACAAGGAGGATTTTTATTATGGTTTTTGAAAACTTGCAGGACAGAAAATTTGTGCCGGAAGAGCTGATTGAACAGCTAAAAGACTATGACACAATGAAGTCTCACCTGATAATGGATCTGGTCGGAAAGGAAGCGAATTTCGATAAGCTTCAGTCTGTTGCTCATACGGATATGGAAGATATGGCTATCATCTATCGCTTTCTTATTACACGCACAGAGGAAGGTCAGGGAACCATTCAGGTAACAAAAGATATGCTTGATTCTTATGGCATTACTGTGGAACAGCTTCATCAGGATGCTCTGGAATACAGTGAGAAAAATTCACCGTTCTCCATCGTCAATATGAATGAATTGATGTATGAAATGAGTGGTGGACTGTTTGGCGGTCCGGATGAGCCGTTGTCTCCGATGTATGTTGCAACAAACGACATCAGGATGCGAGGAGCTGGTGTAATTGCTTATCCAGACTTTATGGAACAGGCTACGGAAAAGCTGGGAGGAAGCTTTTTTATCCTGCCTTCTTCTGTGCATGAGGTGATTTTAGTGCCTGACAGCATGGAAATGCGTGTTTCTGAGCTAAAAGAAATGGTAACACAGATCAATGCCACAGAGGTTTCCCCAGAAGAACGCCTGACAGACAATGTTTATCATTACGATGCGGAAGAAAAAATTTTTGAAAAGGCTTCGCAGTATGAGCAACGCATGGAAAAATCCCAGGAACGTAAATCTATATTGGATGAACTTGGCAGTAAGAAGCAAGAGTGTCTTAGTACAGGGAAAATTTGAAGGAGGTGATGAATGTGCAAAAGGATAACAGCAGAAAGAGAGGTGTAGAAAAATGTCGAAAAAAGCGACTGTCATTGCAGTAGTAAACCAGAAAGGCGGAACTGGAAAGACAACCACCTGCGAAAATTTGGGAGTTGGACTTGCAATGGAAGGAAAAAAAGTTCTACTGGTAGATACGGACCCACAGGCATCGCTTACGGTTAGCATGGGAAATCCATTTCCAGATGAACTCTCCCCCACTCTTTCGGACGTGATGGGCAAGATTATTACGGACACACCGATTGCTCCTGAGGAAGGCATTTTGCATCACCCGGAAGGTGTGGACTATATGCCTGCCAACATCGAATTGTCCGGTTTGGAGGTCTCTCTGGTCAATGCGATGAGTCGAGAAACGATTCTTCGTCAATATCTTGATACGGTAAAGCAGAATTATGATTTTATTCTGCTGGACTGTATGCCGTCTCTGGGGATGCTGACTGTAAATGCATTGGCTGCGGCTGATAATGTACTGATACCTGTTCAGGCGGCTTATCTTCCTGCAAAAGGTTTGGAGCAGCTACTGGAAACTATTAACAAGGTCAAAAGGCAGATCAATCCTAAACTTAAAATTGAAGGGATTCTTCTGACGATGGTAGACAGCAGAACAAATTATTCCAAAGATATCAGTAATCTGATTCGTGAGAGTTACGGTGGTAAGCTGAAGGTATATAAAACAGATATTCCACGTTCTGTTCGAGCTGAGGAAATCAGTGCAGAGGGACACAGTATTTTTAAGCATGACCCAAAAGGCAAGGTCGCAGAAGCTTATAAGATTTTGACGAAGGAGGTGATGGATCATGCCGAAAAAAGGCGTAAACATCAGCTTGAAGGGGTACGATGATATCTTTTCAACTGAGCAGTCACGAACCGAAGAACAACAGGAACGAGTTCAGGAAATTCCTCTTTCTGAGCTGCATCCCTTTGAAGGACACCCGTTCAAAGTGGTTGATGATGAAGCGATGATGAAAACCGCAGAAAGTGTCAGAGATTTTGGTGTTATGACACCAGCTATCGTAAGACCGGACCCGAACGGAGGATATGAGATTATTTCCGGGCACAGACGTCATCGTGCTTCTGAGCTTGCAGGAAAGGAAACCATGCCGGTTATTGTCCGTAATTTGGACGATGATGCAGCTATTATTTTGATGGTAGATGCGAATTTGCAGAGAGAAACCATTCTGCCCAGTGAACGAGCCTTTGCTTATAAAATGAAGTTGGACGCACTAAAACATCAGGGCGAACGTAGAGATTTAACTTCTGCCCAACTTGGGCAGAAGTCGTGGGCTGTAAATCAAGTAGCCGAGGAAAGCGGCGATAGTCGTGTTCAAGTACAGCGTTTTGTGCGCCTGACAGAACTGATTCCTGAGCTTTTGAGTATGGTGGATGAAAGGAAAATTGCCTTTAATCCGGCGGTTGAGCTGTCTTATCTGAAACCAGAAGAACAGAAGGATTTTCTGGAAGCAATGGATTATGCCCAAACCACCCCTTCCCTTTCACAGGCACAGCGATTGAAAAAATTCAGTCAGGAAGGAAAATGCAGTCTGGATGCCATGTGCGCTATCATGTCTGAGGAAAAGAAAGGCGAATTGGACCGAGTGACAATCAAAAATGATGTTCTTCGCAAATATTTTCCGAAATCTTATACTCCAAAGCAGATGGAAGAAAAAATTATCCAGCTACTGGAACAGTGGCAGAAAAAACGAGAAAAATCAATGGAAAGGTAAGGTAATATTCAATGTTCACACCAAAAAACATTCAAGTCGCTTTAGAAGAGCTTTTTGATCTGTGCGATCCTGATTATATGATGGATATGCTCGAAAATTATGGAGAGGAATTTGATGATATTTCCCCTGCACTTTTGGCGAGAGCATTTCAGAACAGTGCTGAAATGGTATGTGAATACCGAGTGCTGTCTATTGTTGATGAAGGTATCGACTATCGAGGAGAAGTGCTTCTGGGTAACCGAGCCGTAAAGCTCCTGTCGTGCATCGCAGACATGACCGGCGATGAAAGAGTTCGCACGGTTCAGAGCAAAGAACTGTGGCTTGCAGAAGATATGACATATCCTTTAGATTCAGCGTTTCTTCCAAGATACGATACGCATTGGCACGGTCTGTACCATTCCTTCAAATCTCATTACCTCCATTTCTTTGAAAATAAAAAGCGACCATTCGTAAACCTCTTAGTGGTCACAAATAGTCGCATCGTCATTGATTAACAGCTCAAACATACAAACATCGTCCAGCTCGCAGATCAAAGAACCAATATCGAAGAAAATATCGTCCTCATGTTCCAACACAGTAACTACACTGCGATGCTCATTGAGACAAATTGCTTCTTCTTTGTCCATTGTAATTGTGGAAATACAGGACACCACATAAAATTCGTATCTATGATACCGTTGAAGATCCGGACGGTAAGCAAAAGCGAGTTCTGAATAAAAAAGAAACGACTCTGGCACAGCAGAAACAGCAGGCAATTAAGGATGCGTTCCGTGACTGGATTTGGAAAGACCCTCGCCGTCGTGATGCACTTGTCACAAAGTACAATGAGCTTTTTAACTCTACCAGACCTCGTGAATACGATGGCAGTCATATCCGTTTTGGTGGTATGAATCCTGACATTACCCTCCGTGAACATCAGAGAAATGCTATCGCTCATGTGCTCTATGGTGGAAATACCTTGCTTGCTCACGAGGTTGGTGCAGGAAAGACATTTGAAATGGCAGCTTCGGCTATGGAAAGCAAACGACTGGGGCTGAGCCAGAAATCTATGTTTGTTGTGCCGAACCACCTGACCTTGCAGTGGGCAAATGAGTTTTTGCGACTCTATCCAAGTGCAAAGCTTCTTGTTGCTACGAAGAAAGATTTTGAGACTGCAAACCGTAAGAAATTCTGTGCAAGAATTGCTACCGGTGATTATGATGCTGTTATTATCGGGCACAGCCAGTTTGAGCGTATCCCGTTGTCTGCGGAAAGGCAGGAGCGACAGCTTCGAGAGCAGATTGATGAAATTGAGGGTGCGATTGCAGAACTGAAATATCAGCGTGGCGAGAATTTTACCATTAAGCAGATGGAGAAAACAAGAAAATCTCTGGAAGCCAGACTGGATAAGCTCCTTGCCGCTGATAAAAAAGATGATGTTATCAACTTTGAACAGCTGGGTGTTGACCGCTTGTTTGTAGATGAAAGCCATGCGTTTAAGAATTTGTTTCTCTACACAAAAATGAGGAATGTAGCCGGTCTGTCTACGTCCGAGGCTCAGAAATCTTCGGACATGTTTATGAAGTGTCGCTATATGGATGAAATCACCGGCGGACGAGGTGTTGTATTTGCAACGGGAACGCCTGTGAGCAACTCTATGACAGAGCTTTACACTGTCATGCGTTATCTCCAGTATGGTACGCTCCAGCAAAAGAATCTGACACATTTTGATTCCTGGGCTTCTACCTTTGGAGAAACCACCACTGCCATTGAGCTTGCACCGGAGGGCTATACTTTAATAGGACGATAAACTTGATTGTCCTAAATTGAAAGATTCCATAAGAAAGGAGGTAGAACAAATGCCTAAAGAACCAAAAATTACCGCACTCTATGAGCGTTTGTCAAGAGATGATGATCTTGCTGGTGAATCGAATTCCATCACCAACCAAAAGAAATATCTGGAAGATTACGCCAAAAAGAACGGCTTCAAGAACATCCGACATTTTACAGATGATGGCTTTTCAGGTGTGAATTTCAATCGTCCCGGCTTTCAATCGCTGATAAAAGAAGTAGAAGCAGGAAATGTTGAAACGCTGATTGTTAAGGACATGAGCCGCTTAGGACGAAATTATCTGCAAGTCGGTTTTTATACGGAAGTTCTGTTCCCACAGAAAAACGTCCGATTCCTTGCAATCAACAACAGCATCGACAGCAACAATGCTTCAGACAATGATTTTGCTCCGTTTTTGAATATTATGAACGAATGGTATGCCAAAGACACGAGCAATAAAATCAAGGCTGTGTTCGATGCCCGGATGAAAGATGGAAAACGTTGCAGCGGCTCTATTCCGTATGGATATAACCGTTTGCCGAACGACAAGCAGACACTTGTTGTTGATCCGGTGGCATCCGAAGTCGTAAAGCGCATTTTTCTTCTTGCGAACGAAGGAAAAAGCCCACGGACAATCGCAGAACTGTTGACAGAGGAAAAAGTCCTGATTCCTGCTGCATACGCAAAGAAATATCACCCGGAGCAGTACAATGGGACAAAGTTCTCCAATCCGTACCTGTGGGGCACCTCCTCCGTAAGAACGATTTTAGGTCGGCAGGAATATCTGGGACACACTGTTTTACGAAAATCTGTAAGCACAAATTTCAAACTTCACAAGAGAAAAGAAACAGATGAAGATGAACAGTACGTTTTCCAGAACACGCATGAACCGATTATATCGCAAGAACTTTGGGATAGTGTTCAGAAACGCAGATGCCGAGTGAATCGCGCTTCTGCTTGGGGAACGCACACCAACCGTTTAAGCGGGTATCTGTATTGTGCCGATTGCGGCAGAAGATTGACCTTGCAAACACACTACAGTAAAAAGGATGGGTCTACTCAATATTCTTATCGTTGTGGTGGATATGCAAGTCGGGTGAATGGCTGTACTGCTCATTCAATCAGTGCCGATAATGTTGAAGCCCTGATATTGGCATCGGTCAAACGCTTTTCGAGATTTGTTCTAAAAGATGAAGAAACCTTCGCTTTGGAACTGCAATCACTTTGGAAAGAGAAACGTGAAGAAAAGCCGAAGCAGAACCAATCGGAATTGAAACGTTGTCAAAAACGCTATGATGAGCTTTCTGCCCTTATTCGTAGTCTGTACGAAAATCTTATGTCTGGACTATTGCCCGAACGACAGTACAAGCAGCTGATGGCACAGTATGATAGCGAGCAGGCAGAATTGGAATCGAAGATGGAAACGATGAAATCCGAAATTGCCGAAGGTAAATCAAGTTCTGCTGATATTCGGCATTTCATTTCGCTGATTCGCAAGTGCAAAAATCCAACAGAAATCTCCGATTCAATGTTTAACGAACTTGTCGATAAAATCGTTGTTTATGAAGCCGAGGGTGCAGGCAATGCCCGCACACAAAAGGTTGACATTTATTTCAACTATATCGGCCAAGTCGATATTGCTTATACCGAGGAAGAACTTGCCGAACTGAAAGCGCAGAAGGAGCAGGAAGAACGGCAGCGCATGGAAAAGCAGCGCAAACGTGAAAAAGCCTATCGAGAAAAGCGAAAAGCAAAGAAAATCGCTAAAAACGGTGGCGAGATCATTAAAACCAAAACGTGTCCGCACTGCGGGAAGGTGTTTACACCTACGAGCAACCGACAGCTTTTCTGCTCAAGGGAATGCTGGAATCAGGCAAGACTGGAGCAAAAGAAAGCGGATAGAGAAGCCGAGAGAGGAACTCACTACTACCGGCAGCGCACCTGTGCCGTGTGCGGTCACTCCTACTGGCCTACACACAGCCAGCAGGAATTTTGTTCCGATGAGTGCAGGAGAGTCAACCACAACAAGAAAACCTTGGAATTCTATCACAAGAAAAAAGAAAATCCAAAACCTGACCCAGAAGCAACCCCAACGCCGAAACCAAAGGAGGATAATGCAGCATGACTACCTTAAAGAACACGCTCCACGACAGCAACAACGGTCTGGATTACACTATGGTCAACGGCTACTATCTGCCGAATCTGACTGTAGCAGCCCCGACAGAGCAGCACCCCACCGGGCGGTGGGGCCGCTTACATAAAAGGTATCTGAAAGAACATCATCCCGTCCGGTACAATCAACTGCTCCTGTCCGGGAAGCTGGGTAGCTACCTTGCCAAGCTGGACAAACAGTCCGAAGAGCAGCTTGCATTGACCGTCCGGCAGATGCAGGAAGCCGAGGGCGTGACCGAAGCCCTGAAAGCTGCCGAT
>ERZ506887.796-NODE-796-length-17657-cov-4.220941_pt1 | contig 17657 bp, 12 predicted proteins | sample MGYA00512905_ERZ506887 | MGnify/ENA metagenome assembly ERZ506887 | reverse complement strand
AAAAAGAGATAAAGATGTCCGATGAGATGAAAAGGAGATTCCTTTGCATGATGGACAATATACAGCATTTCATTCATCAACTGTTCACATAAATCTTTGGAGTGAGAGTGATACACAGGCGTGTTGACAGAAAGCTCTGTCAAGTCAATCGCCTCCTTCACGCGCAATCCGTCAAATTCAATCCATACATATTCCCAAGGCAGATTCTGATCGGCAATATATGTCGTGATCTGTCCGGGAAAGATTAAAAACCCCTGTCTGCTTTTGATAGAATAGGTCTGTGTTTCCCCTTTTATATTGTCTGCCATTAGGGTACCTGTACCTGAAATAATATAGTGAAATAAATAGTGATTTCGTGTAGCAGGACCAAAAGAATGCCCGGGTTCACACTGCTCATAACCGTATTGATACATCCCTAAATCAATGAAATTCTCGTTTGGAAAAATATTAAAGAATATGTTACTCATTTTGAACTCCTTATAGTAATTTATACCAAAATGCGTCATCATATGACATTATATCACGAAATAAAGCATTTGGGTATAAAAAATGAAAAATACCGCTATTTATTGGTGGTATATTGGTATGTTATAATTGATCTATCAAAAAGCGAAAAAGAAAATTTTCCCGAAAGGAGAGAGAATATGTCAAAATTCAAGATTAAGAAAGGAATCTCTGTGGCTGTAGGAATCATGATGGTAATGGCAAGCCTTACAGGATGTGCACAGAGCTCGTCAAGTGAAAAAGTGGAAATAGAACTGGTTTCCTACAAACCGGAAGCGGTAGGGGCTTTTGAGAAGATTGCGGAACGATTCAATGAGACACATGATGATATTCACCTGACGATTGATTCGCCAAATGAAGCTATGACAATCTTGAAGACAAGGTTTATCAGAGAGGATTACCCCGATATTGTAGGGATTGGCGGAGACATCAATTACTCCAATTTCCTTGATGCGGATTTGTTCATGGACATTTCTGAACTTGAGGAAATCGGAATGGTAAAGCAATCGTATCTGGATATTGATAAAGAATTGGAGTTTGTGCCACAGGAGGGAACTTATGCGTTACCATATGTAGCGAATGCAGCAGGAATTCTGTACAACAAAGATATGTTTGAAGAGCATGGATGGACAATTCCGGAAACATGGGATGAATTTCTCGCCTTATGTGACAAAATCGAGGCTGCTGGCATACAACCGTTGTATTTAGGATATAAAGATACATGGACATGTCTGGCACCGTGGAATGCACTGGCAGTCGGACTGACCGACTCGGATACCTGTAATCAGGTCAATATGGGAAATACGACTTTTACGGAAGAATATCGTGAGACGGCTGAAAAAATCAGGGTATTGCTCGATTATGCAGAACCAAATCCCTATGCATATGGATATAATGATGCATGTACTGCGTTTGCAAGGGGACAGTCTGCAATGTATCCAATCGGCAGTTATGCAATTCCACAGATTAGGTCAGTAAATCCGACAATGAATATTGATTCCTTCACTTTTCCGGCAAATGAATCGGAGGAAGAGAATGTCTTAAATTCTGGAATTGATTTGCAATTCTGCGTCATGAAGAACTGTGAGAACAAAGAAGCAGTGTATGAGGTTCTTCGTTTTCTGTATGAAGATGAAACAGTTCAGATTTATCTTGACGAACAGGGCGGTATTGCATGCAGGGAAGGAGATTTCGATATTCCTGCGGAATTAGAGGGAATGCGGACCTATATTGAGAATGACAGAATGGCAGATTTTCAGGATCATCATTATCCAAGTGAAATGAGTGTTGATGCCATGATACAGACATATCTGCTGGATAGTAGCGAAACAGCAACAGATACATTCTTGAAAAGGTTCGACACAGACTGGAAACGGTATAACAGGGATTTGATCCGAAAGGTGCAGCAATACCAGAAGGAAAAGGAGGGTGCACAATGAAAAAGAAAATGACAAATCGGGATAAGACATTCTGGGCAGTGATCATACCGGTACTAATATTGTTCTTTGCCTTTAATACGCTGCCTATGATAAAAGGCATCATATACAGTTTCACAAATTACAGGGGATATGGTTCCTATGATTATGTTGGATTTCGCAATTATATGGATCTCTTTACCGATGCCAGAGTAGGTAAAAGCTATCTTTTTACATTTAAATATGCATTGATAGGGACTGTGTTAGTCAATGTGTTCAGTTTAATTATGGCACTTGGATTAAACAGTAAAATTCGTTTTAAAAGTGCACTGAGAGGAATTTATTTTGTACCTAATATATTGGGAGGATTGGTAATTGGTTATATTTTTAGTTTTATATTTACATATATTCTCCCGGTAATTGGAAACACATTTAACATCGGGTTTTTACAGAACAGTATTCTGGCCAGTGAAAAGTATGCATGGATTGGTGTACTGATTGTAGGTGTATGGCAGGCGGTAGCAATGAATACGATCATATACATTTCCGGTCTCCAGACAGTTCCACAGGAAGTGTATGAAGCAAGTATGCTGGATGGAGCAAGTAAATGGAAAGAATTCTGGAAGGTGACGTTTCCTCTTGTCTTGCCGTTTGTCACAATCAATCTGGTACTGAGTACAAAGAATTTCCTGATGGTATTCGACCAGATTATGTCATTGACAAAAGGTGGTCCGGCACAGAGTACGGAATCAATTTCCTATCTCATATACAAAAATGGAATGGACGGCGGTCAGTTTGGTTTTCAGAGTGCAAATGCAGTGATTTTCTTCTTAGTGATTGTAGCTATTTCTGTTTTCCAGCTGACTGTTATGAATAAAAAGGAGGGGCAGTTATGATAAAAGAAAAGATAAAAACGAACTGGGTACTGACAATTATATTAATTTTAGGAACAGTTACTGTGTTCTTCCCATTATACATGGCAGTAATCATTGCATTTAAGCAGCCAAGTGAAATGACAAATGATGTGGCAGGTGCTTTGTCTTTTCCGGCGAAGTGGAGTTTTGACAATTTTAAACAGGCGATGGAAGTCACAGATTTCTGGCATTCTTTAGGAAACAGCCTTTTGATTACACTGACGACCATTGTATTGGCTATTTTAATCCATTCGATTGCCGGTTACGTCATAGGTAGAGGAATGGCAAAGAAAAAGAGCTTTCGATTTATTTACCTGTACATTGTCAGTGGTATGTTCGTGCCATTTTCGATTCTGATGATGCCTTTAGTAAAACAGACAGCACAGATGGGGTTAGGCAATCGTGCAGGTGTTATATTGCTGTATTTGGTATTCTATATGCCGATGAATGTGCTTCTTTATACAGGTTACTTAAAGAATATTCCAATGGCATTAGAAGAAGCTGCTGATATTGACGGGGCCAGCACATGGAAAACTTTTTGGAAGGTTGTCTTTCCGATGATGATGCCAATGCATGCCACTGTTGCAATTCTCACGGCACTTGGCACGTGGAATGATGTCATGACACCGTTAGTCATTATGTCCGGAACAGGGCAAAATACACTGCCGTTAGCGCAGTTGAACTTCCAGACACAGTTTGGTACGAATTACAATCTCGCATTTGCATCCTATATTTTAGCTTTGATTCCGATTCTGATTTTCTACATAATTTGTCAGAAGCAGATTTTGAATGGTGTTGCGAATGGAGCAGTCAAAGGATAGAGGAGATACAATATGTCAATCGTTTATAATCCAAACAAAAAAATATTTACACTTCACACGAAAAATACAACTTATCAGATGATGGTAGATCAGCACGGCTATCTGTTACATCTATACTATGGAGCAAAAAATAGCGGTTTCATGGATTATATGCTGACGTATGCTGACCGAGGCTTTTCAGGAAATCCTTATGTGGCGGGAAATGACAGAACCTATTCACTGGATACGCTTCCGCAGGAATATCCGACGCTTGGAACCGGTGATTACAGAAATTATGCCCTTAATATTGAAAACAGTGATGGTTCACAGTGTTGTGATCTGAAATTTTCCCACTATGAGATCAAGAAGGGCAAGTACAGCCTGAAAGGACTTCCTGCGGTATGGGCAGATGAGGATGAGGCAGATACTTTGGAAATCGTCCTAAAAGACCAGGTCAGCAAGATTGAAGTGCGTCTTTTATATGGTGTACTATCTGACGAAGACATCATTACAAGAAGTGCAGTTATCAGAAATGCCGGTAAAAATAAAGTAATCATTAAAAAGGCAGCAGGTGCATGTCTGGATTTCGTTACAGGGGATTTTGATGTGATCAAATTCTATGGAAAACATGCCATGGAACGGAACATGGAACGGATACATATTGGACATGGAACACTCTCTTTCGGAAGCAGGAGAGGAACATCCAGCCATCAGTACAATCCGAGTGTTATTTTAGCAGATGGGAACACAACAGAGGATTTTGGAAGCTGTTATGGAATGTTGTTTGCATATAGTGGGAATTTTTTGTGCGAAGTAGAAAAAGATCAGGTAAACCAGACCAGATTATTGATGGGATTAAATGATGAGCTGTTTGCATATCCATTGGACGTAAATGAAGAGTTTATTGTACCAGAGGTTATTATGACATACTCCCATGAGGGCTTTTCAGAGTTGTCACACAGATATCATTCCTGCATCCGTAATCATGTGTGCAGAGGCAAATATGTGAATGCAGCAAGACCGGTCTTGATTAATAGCTGGGAGGCAGCTTATTTTGACTTTACCGGTGACACGATTGTGGGTCTTGCAAAGGAAGCCGCAGACCTCGGAATCGACATGGTAGTCATGGATGATGGGTGGTTCGGAAAGCGTAATGACGACAATTCGTCTCTGGGAGACTGGTATGTCAACGAAGAGAAGCTCGGATGCACGTTGTCAGAGTTGATTGATAAAATCAATTGTCTGGGCGTAAAGTTTGGAATCTGGATTGAGCCGGAGATGGTTAATGAGGATAGCGGCCTTTACAGGGAGCATCCGGATTGGGCAATCAAGATAGCAAACAGAGATCCCATCAGATCCCGCAACCAGTTGCTCCTCGATTTTTCACGAAAAGAAGTAAGAGATCATATTTTTGAGCAGATCTGTGCAATGCTTGATCAGGGAAATATTGAATATATTAAGTGGGACATGAACCGAAGCATGGCGGATGTATATGCAGGAAATGTCACCTATGATTATGTACTTGGTGTATATGATTTCCTGGAAAGGCTGATATCGAAATATCCGAATATCCTGATAGAAGGATGCAGCGGCGGTGGTGGAAGATTTGATGCCGGAATGATGTATTACACACCACAAATCTGGTGCAGTGATAATACGGATGCAATCAACAGGACCAAAATCCAGTACGGTTCCGCATTCTTCTATCCGGTTTCTGTAGTTGGTTCCCATGTGTCGGCTGTTCCGAACCATCAGACGGGGAGGTTCACAAGTTTGAATACCAGAGGAATCACAGCGATGGCAGGAACCTTCGGATATGAGATGAATCCGGCACTTTTAAGCGAAGAGGACAAGGCGGTCATCAGAGAGCAGATTAAGACGTATAAGAAGTATGAAAAACTGATATGTCAGGGGGATTATTATAGGCTTTCAAATCCATTTTGCGAGGAATATTCTGCATGGATGTTTGTATCAAAGGACCAAAAGCAGGCACTTGTAAATACAGTCAGACTTGATGTACAAGGAAATATGGCGGCAACTTATGTGAAGCTCAAAGGTCTTAATAAGGAAGCTATGTATATTGATGATGCGACAGGAAAAGTATATAGTGGTACAGCTCTGATGGAAGCTGGACTCCCACTTCCTTTCCCAAAGGCTGAATATGAAGCATATCAGATTGCACTGACTGAAGTTGAATTGGGTAGGGAGCTATACAAGACCATAAAAAAACAAATTAGTACGCATGATAAGAGAATTGTTATTAGTATTTTTGGAGGCTCCGGATGTGGCAAGACAACTTTATCTACCATTATCAGTCAGTATTTTCTGAATGATGGAACAGGCTGTTATGTACTTTCTGGGGATCATTATCCCAAAAGGATTCCAATGCATAACGATGAAGAGAGACAGAGAATCTTCGATGAAAAAGGTACGGAAGGTCTTGTTGAATACTTGGGAACACCCAATGAGATTGAATATGACGCAGTGAATCAAGTGATTGAAGAATTCAAATCAGGTGCGACTTCTATTTCGCTAAAAAAGATGGGACGGGCAGAAGGTGAAATCAGTTATGAAGATACGGATTTCCGTAATATACAGGTTTTGCTAATCGAGTGGACACATGGTGGAAGTGAGTTCCTGACAGGAGTGGATCTGCCAGTTTATATTGATAGTACTCCGGAAGACACGCTTCATAGAAGAGTGAAGAGGAACAGGGACGAAAACGCAGCCAGCGAATTGATTAAAACGGTTCTTGACATTGAACAGAAAAAGCTGCAAGAACAGGCAAAAAACGCCAAAATCGTAATAGGTAGGGATGGTGGTATTTATGAACAATAGACCCATGTTAAATGCGTATCCGGACAGTATGGGCGGAAAACTATCGGATATTGTATCGATTCTTGGCAAAGAGGATATGAAAGATACATTTGGCTCTTTCTATATTTTGCCGAGCATTTACCATTCCGATCTGGACAGAGGTTTTTCGGTTATTGATTATGAGCTTAACGAAGAACTGGCAGAGTGGAAGGACTTGGAAGAACTTAAGAAGCTGGGGATTGATTTAAAACTTGATTTTATACTAAATCATGCATCCGCCCAGTCACCGCAGTTTACAGACCTCGTTCAACATGGAGATCAGTCAGAATATAAGGATTTCTTTATCAACTGGAATGATTTCTGGAAAGGATATGGTTCTATGACAGAAGCTGGATATATCCAGCCGGAACCGGAGTATCTTGAGAAGATGTTCTTTCGAAAACCGGGTCTTCCGATACTTATGGTAAAATTTCCGGATGGAAAAAAGGTTCCCTACTGGAATACGTTCTATCAGGAAGAGCATTATCCTCTGTATCTTGGTCAGATGGACTTAAATATTAAATCGCCAAAGGTATGGGAATTTTATAAAGATACCTTGAAAAAGATTGCGTCCTATGGGGCAGAAATTGTAAGATTAGATGCTTTTGCATATGCACCCAAAGAGCCGGGAGAAAAAAATTTCTTGAATGAGCCGGGAACATGGGAACTGCTAAGTCGCATTCAAGAGATTGCAAGTCCTTATAATCTTACCCTTCTGCCGGAGATTCACGCAGCTTATGAGGAGCAGATCTATAAAAGGCTGTCAGATAAAGGATATATGACCTATGATTTCTTCCTCCCGGGACTTGTGATCGATGCAATTGAGAACAAGAGAAGCAGCTATCTTGCCGCGTGGGCAAAGGAACTTGTTGAACATGATATCAAAGTTGTCAATATGCTTGGCTGCCACGATGGAATACCCCTCCTTGATCTGAAAGGAATTTTGCCGGAAGCGGATATTCAGAAGCTGATCGACTTAGTTGTTGCACGTGGCGGTCTTGTAAAGAATCTCCATGGACAGAAAAATATGTACTATCAGGTGAATGCAACATATTTTAGTGCGCTAGGGGGGGCAGAACAGAAGCTCCTGATGGCCAGGGCAATCCAGCTTTTTATGCCGGGAAAACCGCAGATTTGGTATTTAGATCTTTTTGCAGGAAAAAATGATTACGAAGCTGTAAAAAGAGCAGGGGCGTCGGGACACAAAGAGATTAACCGAACCAATCTTACATCAGATGAAATTAAAGATGCACTAAAAAGGGAAGTTGTGAGGAAGCAGATCGAAATGATTCGATTCCGAAATACCTGCAAAGCATTTGATGAAGGGGCAAAAATCAGTATTGAGGAGAAAGATGGGATTTTTCGAATTACTTGGAGTAAAGATGGTTTTAGGGCGGAATTGACGGTGGATTTCATTAATGGAGGATATGAAATAAAGGAAAATAAATAAATTAGTTCTTTCAATGAATCGGTGAGGAATACAAAGAGCATTGTTATAATTGAATGGATAATGCTGTTGTAATTATAGGAGGAAGGTGAATTATGTGATTATAGATGAATTAATGTGTCAAATTAGTTCCGGAACATATGATGAAAGACTTATGGACATATATGTGGATAATAATAAGCTTAGTTATCAGAAACAACGATATGTCAGTACATTGAGAGATTATATGGAAGAGTTTGGTTCTGACGATGTTGAAATCTACAGTGCACCGGGAAGAAGTGAGATAGGTGGAAACCATACCGATCACCAGAATGGAGAAATTCTCGCAGCGTCAATTAATCTGGATGCCATCGGTATTGTGAAAAAGACAACAGATAATAAAGTAACTATCCTTTCCAAGGGATATACATTGATTACTATTTCACTAGATAACCTTGAGATGCAGGAGGAAGAAAAAGAGACAACAATCGCACTAATAAAGGGTGTGCTTGCAGGATTTGTAAATCATGGATATAAAATCGGAGGATTTAAGGCATATATCACAAGTGATGTACTGATTGGAGCTGGTCTTTCTTCCTCAGCAGCGTATGAGACTCTTATTGGAAATATTTTGTCTGGCTTATATAACGATATGAGTGTTTCGGCAGAAGAAATTGCAATCATTGGTCAGTTCGCAGAGAATGCTTATTTTGGAAAGCCATGTGGATTGATGGATCAAATGGCTTGCTCTGTGGGAAATCTGGTTCATGTTGATTTTGCAAATCCGAGGGAACCAAAGGTTGAAAAAGTAGTTTTTGACCTTAATAAATATGGATACAGTTTGTGTATTACGGATACAAAAGGTTCTCACGCGGATTTGACAGCAGACTATGCATCGATTCCGGAAGAGATGAAGAAGGTTGCTGCTTTCTTTGGAAAGGAAGTACTTCTTGGTCTTTCGATAGATGATATCCTTGATAATATTTCAAAATTAAGAGAACTGGCTGGAGACAGAGGCGTTCTTAGGGCAATTCATTTTATAAGAGAAAATGAGAGAGTGCAGAAGGAAGTTGCAGCACTCTCAAATGAAGATATAGAAACATTTTTTAAAAACATGAAAGCATCAGGTAATTCTTCGTATAAATATCTGCAGAATGTATATTCAAATGCAGATGTGCAGCATCAGAATGTTTCACTTGCCCTTGCTATTAGTGAAGACTTCTTAGGTAATAATGGTGTGTGCAGAGTGCATGGCGGCGGCTTCGCAGGAACTATTCAGGCATTTGTGAAAAATGAAGTAGTGTCAGAATACCAGAAGAAGATGGATAAAGTATTTGGTCAGGGTGCATGCAGTGTGTTGAAAATCAGAAAATATGGTGGAATGAAGGTTTTGTAAAGGAGGACTGACAAATGAGTAGCATATTAGTATTAGGCGGTGCAGGATATATCGGTTCACATACCGTATATGAATTAATTGATGCAGGAGAAAATGTGGTTATTGTTGACAACCTTTTAACTGGCTTTAAAGAAGCGGTTCATCCGAAGGCAAAGTTTTATGAAGGAGATATCAGGGACAGAGCATTCATGGATTCCGTATTTGAAAAAGAAGATATTGACGGAGTAATCCATTTTGCAGCAAGTTCACAGGTCGGCGAGAGTATGAAGAATCCGCTTAAGTATTATAGCAATAATCTTTGTGGTACAGAGGTCCTTTTGGAGAGTATGGTGGCACATGGTATTGATAAGATTGTGTTCTCATCCACGGCTGCAACCTATGGAGAACCGGAAAATATTCCTATTCTTGAGACAGACAGGACACTTCCAACAAACTGTTACGGAGAGACAAAGCTTTCCATGGAGAAGATGTTTAAGTGGACATCAAAGGCACATAATTTACGTTTCGTTTCGCTTCGATATTTCAATGCGTGCGGAGCACATCCGAATGGAAAGATCGGGGAAGCTCATAATCCGGAAACTCATCTGATTCCACTTATTTTACAGGTTCCAAACAATCAAAGGGCATATATTTCTGTATTTGGTAATGATTATGATACAAAGGATGGCACATGTGTCAGAGATTATATCCATGTAAATGATTTAGCACAGGCACATATCTTAGCAATGAAGTATTTAAGGAATGACGGAGAAAGTGACATTTTTAATCTTGGTAATGGTGTCGGATTTACAGTTAAGGAAGTAATTGAGACTGCAAGGAGGGTAACCGGGCATGCAATTCCTGCAAAGGAAGAAGCTCGTAGAGCCGGAGATCCGTCTACACTGATTGCTTCCAGTGAAAAAGCAAAGAGTATCCTTGGCTGGAATCCAAAGTATGCTGATTTAGAGATTATTATTGATACTGCATGGAGATGGCATGAGGGACATCCGAACGGATATCAGACTGTATAATGGAGTGTGATTTCTTATGATTAACAGACTAATAAATGAGCTTGTACAATATGGCATCAGTAAGCATTTGGTTGAGGAAGATGACCGAGTATATGTGACAAATCGGCTTCTTGAATTATTCGGACAGATGGAATTTTCTGAAGAAATCACAGAGGAAAGACCGCTTGCTGAGATCTTGAAGGATATGTGTACTTCTGCATTTGAAAATGAAATGATAGAAGATGATTCTGTAACAGTGACAGACTTATTTGATACAAAAATTATGGGACTTCTTACTCCGGCTCCTTCTGTAGTACGAAAGACGTTTTATGAACTTTATAAGACAAATAGTAAATTAGCGACAGATTACTATTATGAGTTTAGTAAAAGGACAAATTACATTCGTATAGATCGTATTGCAAAGGATGAAAAATGGGTAACGGAAACACCTTATGGTTCGATTGATATTACTATCAATCTTTCAAAGCCGGAAAAGGATCCACGGGATATTGCAAAAGCCGGGCAGACAAAGAAGTCGGGATATCCAAGCTGTCTGCTTTGTATGGAAAATGAAGGTTATGCAGGTCATTTTTCCCATCCTGCAAGACAGAATCACAGAATTATTCCAATAAAGCTGGACGGACAGGATTATTTTTTACAGTATTCTCCTTATGTGTATTACAATGAGCACTGCATTATATTCAATAAAGAGCATACACCAATGAAGATTGACAAAGCAGTATTTAAGAAGATTTTGGAATTTGTGAAGCTGTTTCCACATTATACAGCTGGTTCTAATGCAGATTTACCGATTGTAGGTGGTTCTATTTTAAGTCATGATCATTTTCAGGGCGGCGGATATGTATTTGCCATGGCGAAAGCTCCGTATGACAGAACTTTTATTTTGCCGGGATATGAGGATCTGACAGCAGGCATTGTAAAATGGCCGATGTCAGTGATTCGCCTTCAGGGAAAAGATATTGACAGAATGACGCAGGCTGCAGATCATATTTTGACTATATGGAAATCTTACACAGATGAGGCAGCTTTTATTTTCAGCGAGACAGATGGAACACCTCATAACACGATTACACCGATTGCAAGAATGCACGGTGGTTTGTATGAGCTGGATTTAGTGCTTAGAAATAATATTACAACAGATGAGTGTCCGTGGGGAGTTTATCATCCATCAGCAGACTTGCATCATATCAAGAAAGAGAATATTGGTCTGATTGAGGTTATGGGGCTTGCGGTGCTACCTGCAAGACTAAAGAAAGAAATGTTACTTCTTGAGGAATACATCCTTGCAAAGAAGGATATCAGGAGCAATGAAGAAATTGAAAAACATGCAGACTGGGTGGATGAATGGATTAATAATTATGAAATCTGTGGGGATAATATTCATTCCATTTTACAGAATGAAATCAGTAAGGTATTTGTGAAGGTGTTAGAATGTGCCGGTGTCTATAAGAGGACGGAAGAGGGGCAGAAAGCATTTGATAGGTTTGTTGATGTCCTTTAATTCGATAAAAAAGGACCATTTCACATTTGCGAAGTGGGCTGCTTTTTGAATATTCAGCACATAATTAAAATGCAGATGGATTTTTAAGATTTTTTCCTTTAGATAGTCTATTACATACTGCCAAATATTTTTTTTTATATTCCAATGCCTGTTCTGGCTTCTGCCTTCTTGCATAAAGATTATGAAGATAGCGATACACAGACTGCATATAATCATTGTCGTACCCCATGGTGTCACCAATGATGGATTCGGCTGAAAGAAGGCGGTTTTCGGCTTCTGTTGCATTTCCTGCAGAAAGCGCAATGACACCATGCATGAGTTCACATACACCGTAATCAAAGGAGTGTGAGCCTTCGTATTCAAGTACAAGAGTTTCATAAGTTGACAGTACCTGCAATGCCATCTCATTTTCCTTGGAGAGAACGAGCATATTGGAAAGGTTTAACATCTGCTGGAGCATATCGTGGGATTCAATAAGTCCAAGATGTGCATATTCATGGCGGATGTTTATGGCGGTCTTTAGGGATTCGGCAGTTTCCCTTGGTTTCTTCATCATCAGATACACATTGGAAAGATTATTATACAGATTAGAGAGCAGGCTTGCAGTACGCAGGTCTGCTTTTTCTGTAGGCAGGGATTCCAATATGGAAATAGCTTTCTGTCTTTTCTTTAAGGCATTGGCATAGTCTTTCTTCACATAGAATAATTCTGCCTTGTAGTCTAAGAGCAAGGCTCTGTCGCAGAGTACGGTATATTCATCAGAATATTCTACTTCTTCCATAACACATTCCATTCGTGTCACCAGCTTTGGCAGGTACTCTGTTACAAGATATTTTTCCATATATGGGAACATGTCCTGTAAAAAGAGCAGGAATACGGCAGGCTCATCAATGATAATGTGTTCAGTGACACTGATCAGGGAGTCTATGACATTCATGGGTTTTCTTACTTCCAGACCGTGTACAAGACAGATAAGATGAAGACTGTCTATGAGGGTGCGACAGGTTGATACAGCAGGTGCCGTCTCAAGGAGCACGACTTCCTGTATCAGCGGATGCAGACTGATGGTACGGTTTTCGGAATCGTCATTGATAAATCCGTATTTTACCAGGCAATTGACGTCATTAAGGTCTGTCAGTTTTAGCCAGCTTTTAAAAGATGCTTTCAGTACGCCGGATAATGGAAGCAATGAAAGGTTGTGCAGAATGTCCAATCGGGAATTGGACAATTTACCAAGCTGCAACAGCTTGCGTAGGTGTTCTGTCATAAGCCCGTCTGTATAATCTCCGTCTTTATATAATTCCACATCTTCCCCGGAGGACAGATTAAGCCCGCAGGTCTGTAATTCATAGAGTAGTTCATCGGCTTCCATACCACTTGCGGAAAGTGAGAGCGCAGCGAGTATCACTGTCAGGGTATGACAGTGTAGGGTGTTAATGATTTTCGATACAGTATCTGCCTCCTCTTTTGCAGAAGGGCAGTGCTTAAAGAAAAGCTGTGTCAGTTCAGTATCTTTTTCCAGTTCTGTTAATGTGAGCACCGGATAGTTTTTCAGATGGCATCTGGTGGTGATGAGCAGCTTAAAACGGTTCTGTGCAAATTCTTTGAAAAGCGGTTCATCTTTTGGAAGTACATTGAAGTTATCCAGTATAATAAGGCTGTCACTACGAAGCTTCTTTAAGATGGCATAGTGTTTTTCGAAGAGGACATCTTCCGAAAAATCATCTGTATCATCGGCAAAGTCCATTTGTATGATGTTCTGCCTCAGACTGCCGTAATAGTACATATAGATGATATTGGTATATTTTTTGTGGTTCTTTCTTGCATAGCATTTTGCAAATTCACTTTTTCCAATCCCTGCAACTCCATTTATAAATACAACATTGTTATCCTGTAAAAGTTTTGCACATTGCTTCAATTCTTCTTTTCTTCCGGTAAATTCCATGTTAACAGAAGGAAGCGTACAGTTAAATAAGTCATCTGATAAGTTAGGTGAGAACTGCCCGCTGTGCTCATGGTCGGAGAGTATTGCATAGCGTATGACCTGTGTGAAAAATGCAGCGTTATCTTTAATGTCATTAAGTTCACAAGATTTGTTGCTCCCGATGACAGGTATACTGTCACATATCAGTTCTTCCATCTGAGTGCGGGCAAGGGATTCGTTGATAAGATTTGGGATAATCTCATCCCGGAAATCGTCTTCCATCACATCAAAGTTCTCATCATCTTCATAAGTACGCAGTATCTCCATAGGTATCGGTCTTGCACCGGTACACCAGCGGCTGAACATTGTATTATCTTCTGAATATATCGTATCGCCGGCATTTCTGCTTCCGAGATATACGGAAAAGAGGTCGCAGATAAGCTGGTGTTGTGGGTATGTCTTCTTTTTATTCTCAATCAGAATGTTAATCACATTCGAAAAGGTAAGTCTGTTCTTCAAGTGTATTCCTCATTTCATCAATAATTCTAATATTTTTGGCAACTGATGGTCAAGTTGCTGTCAATATTTTTCCATGTTTTTCATTGGTATCATTATCCCATGAAATCGGAACCGGGTAAAGCCAAATAAATGGCAAAACGGTTACGATGATTATAACATAAAACAAACAAATGTTCTATAAAAACTTTGAGAGTTGAGCCGGGTATCCGGCATTGTACATTGACAATTAAATGAGCTGTATCTTATGCCAACAGAGACACTTCCGTCAAGGGTGGGAAAGGAACTCGAGCAGGAGTAGCCCACAGGTCATGATGAATATCAGGGGACTAAAGGTCAGTTAAAAAGCTGACAGCATAGGATGCGTAGAAGCCAAAATATCTATCACTTTTGCCAGTCAGAATCAATCACTATGAATCATAGGAAAGAAGGTGATTAGTTGCAGTAAGAAGAAAAGGAGGTGCCGGAATATGACGAGGGAGATGGAATATGCAAAGTGTATAGCTGTTCTTTGCAAGATTTACCGCATGGGTAAGATTACAGAGACAGAGTTTTATTTTGTGAAAGATAAGTTAAAGTCCAGATTTCTTATTGTAGATGATTCTGGAGAAGCTGCGTGAAATATTTTCACACAGTCGTTAACATTTGGATAATAAGATATGATGACAGCTAAGCAGAGAGGTTATGATAAATAATCTTTTGGATGCTGTCATTTTTGTATATCAGTTACAACATTTTTAGAACAGGAGGAATTGTATGGGCGAAGTACAGATTTTAGAAAAGACAAGAACCGCTCCAAACAGTAGAAGCCGAAGCAGTAATGGGGCAGGTGGTCATGCTGTGAGAGTGGAAAGAATCCGTGTGGCTGCTTATTGCAGGGTATCCACGGATGGGGATGAACAGCTTGGAAGCTTTGAATCCCAAAAGCTTTATTATGAGCAGAAGATAGCGGATAATCCGGAATGGGTCAATGCAGGTATATTTGCTGATGAGGCGATTACCGGAACCAAGACGGATAAGAGAAACGGATTTCAGGAGATGATTGCAAGATGTCAGAATGGTGAGATTGATATGATACTTACCAAGTCAATTTCTAGATTTGCAAGAAACACAGTGGACACATTGAATTATGTGAGGATGCTCAAGGATAAGAATATTGCCATATTCTTTGAAAAAGAGAATATCAATACACTTGATATGAATGGAGAGCTTCTACTTACGATTATGAGTTCGCTGGCACAGCAGGAGGTGGAATCCCTGTCCCAGAATGTTAAGATTGGTCTTCAGATGAAAATGAAGCGTGGAGAAATGGTGGGATTTAATGGATGTTTCGGGTATGATTATGACCCGGAGACAAAGACCCTATCCGTAAATGAGGATGAGGCTCAGACAGTCAGAATGATATATGACATGTATCTGCAGGGGTATGGAACCACAACGATTGCCAAGCGACTTATTGAGCTTGGAATAAAGAATAAAAAGGGTGAAGTGAGCTGGCATACCCATGGCGTGATGGGAATAATTAAGAATGAGAAGTACAAGGGAGACATTCTTCTTGGAAAAACATTTACCACTGATCCGATATCAAAAAGACGTCTTGCAAATTTTGGTGAGGAGAATCAGTATTATATCAGGGATCACCATGAACCAATCGTCAGCCGTGAAGTCTGGGATGAAGCCGAGCGGATAAGAAAAAAGAGGGCAAAGAACAAGGTGGTTGAAACAACCGGAAACAGGGAGCGGTATACAAGGCAGTATGCTTTCAGCAGTATGTGTGAATGTGCCTATTGCGGGCATAAGCTTACAAGAAGAACAAGGCACAGCAGTTCCATATATGAGAAACCGGTATGGCAGTGCATGAATGCTACAAAGAATGGAATTGCCAACTGCCCGAATTGTAAGGCTATTGATGAGGCAATTCTTGAAGGTGCATTTTTAGATGCATTCAAGTTACTTGCAGGCAATTTCGATGATGTGCTGGATGTCGTGCTTTCTTATGTAGAGGAGTCTGCAAACAACGATGACAATATCCGCAGAAAACAGCAGATTGATAAGGATATTTCAGCGCTGGAGTCGAAAAAATCAAGAATGACAGATATGCTGATTGATGGTACAATAACAAAGGAAGTGTATGATGAAAAGCTGGTGGAATTCACCAGAAAACTCCATACCCTGTCAGATAAGCGTAAAATCTTAGCTGACAGTATCAGTACCAGAAATGATATAAACAAGCGAATGTCAGAGCTTCGTGAGACACTGGAAAAAGAAGATATCCTGAATGAATTCGACAGAACCGTATTTGAAAGTATTATCGAAAAAGTATATGTCGGTGGTTATGAAGAAGACGGTACACCTGATCCTTATAAGCTGACCTTTATATTAAAGGGCAATCAGACGGGCACAATACCACACGCCAAAGAAGCATTTAAGGAGAAGCAGAAGGAAACCGGAAAATCAGAGGATGGAAAGAAGGTGTCATAGATGAAGGACAGGCTGGCAGAAGTTGTTGATGAGGTTGTAATTACCGGACAGAACGCAGATGAAAAAATGTGTTCATGTGAGAGTGACGTGGTAGATGAAACGTGTTCATCAGAGAGTTACGGTGCATGTGGAGAGTTGTGTGTTGCTATGTCGCACCGATACCTAGAAATCCTTGATTTTACGCAGTTTTTCGACCATTTTGTATTTACTCGGAATGAGGAAAATGTACTGGAAAAGGAGTTAAAAAGAGAAATTTCGGTGAGTGTCGGAATTGAACTGGTAGTGGTGGATATGTAAGGAGGTTTTGTATGAAAAAGTATAGAATAACTTCGGTTTCAGAATATTTAAAAGTTCTTGAGGAATTGAGAATTGAAAAATATATTTTTAGAGGTCAAAATGAGCCCTATTATGGTATTCGTGCAAATGGATTTAGACCTTATAAGGGTGGCTGGAATACAGATAAAATTTTTGATATTAGAAAAATTGCAAATAGCTTTTATAACCAAGTTATAACTAAATTAACAGATGAAGAAAAAAGATATTTTTTGGCTTTTTGTCAACATTATGGTATTCCGACTAATCTTGTAGATTTTTCTTATTCACCACTAATAGCATTGTTTTTTGCATGTTATGGGAAAAGTTCATATCATTTTACGTTACAGGAGCTAATCGGAGACAAATCACTAGAAGATATAAAAAAAGATGTTTCTTTACAAAGTATATTAATACATAATTTAGTCAATACATTAGAAAAGAATACAATTTCTAATTTTGCACAAGTTTATTTGATAGATAAGAAATGGTTGTTAGATATAACGGAAATTGTAGGAAAATTAAATGGAAGAAGTTTGTTTGAAGGTATTTATAGCGATAGCAGCATACGATTTGAGATGGTGCATAAGTTCATGGATTTC
>ERZ506887.789-NODE-789-length-17748-cov-4.763127_pt1 | contig 17748 bp, 11 predicted proteins | sample MGYA00512905_ERZ506887 | MGnify/ENA metagenome assembly ERZ506887 | reverse complement strand
ATAATCCGAACCCATCTCCTATCGGAAACAAGTTCGGATTATTTTTGTTTGGTCCACCTGGCACATTCTCACTCGAACAATTTTTCCCTTTACGCCACCCCCAATTCTTTCTACATACTTCTTTCAAATCTTACTTTTTCTCGTACATAGTATCCGCTGCATTATACAGCATCTCCAAAAACTGTCCCGCCGTTGGCCGATGATCCAGCGGGTATCCCGCCAACACCTGCACTTTTTCCAGGTCAGTTTTCCATGCCAGCTTTGCCGTCCTGCGAACAGCGCTCTCCACAGCCCTCCAAGCATGACCAGAAGCTTCCGCCACAGGCAGATAAACTTCCTTCTGCAAGGCTCGCAACCGGTCAGGCCTGGTGCAAATCAGCGTCATACACTGCCGGAGAGTATAATAATCATTCTTTGTGCGAATGATACCCAGAGGGCGCAGCAAGTGGTCAAATTGTGTATCAGTCATTCTAACACATCCTTTCGCCCATCATGCTACGCCTTTTGTCGAAAGAAGTCGAAAGCGCAAATTCAGCCCCGAGGAACCATCAGGCTCCCCGGGGCCGTTGTCAGCTGCCGTTCTTTTCTTCCGCCCGCTGCTTCAGCACGTCCACAGCACGAGTCAGCGCCGCCGGGATGGGCACACCCATCAGTCCGGCATTCTCCACGATACTGATAGTCTCATTGCATACAAACGCAATGACAACGGTGTCCCGAATAAAGTTCGACCCGATGACAGCATCCAGCCTGCAGGCCACCAGTACCACCAGCAGACTCACACCCTTTCGGCACAAGCCCTTCCAGCCTGCCCGGCTCTCAAGGGTGCCAGTTTTGGTCTTGGGACTGGTGTGGAACACCCCCGCCACGATCAGGCCGGTGATGTAGTCGATCGCCATAAAGATGATAAGCGTCTGCAGCGCCGTGTCCCAGCCGCCCAGCAGGCTGGCAATGGCCCCACCCACAATGCCGATGGCCGCACAAATCTCATTTTTCATTGTCATTCTCCTTTCACTTTGCCCAGCCCCTTGCGCTGGATGATGCCCGCATAGTCCTTGTAGGCCACGCTCAAGTCTGCGCCCTTGGCAATGCCGGGGATCTTTCCGCTGCGGGTGTACTGCCACATCCCGAAGGCCCAGCCGGGGGTGGGCTTCTTGGTGCGATAGGCTGCCAGCCATACGTCGTAGGGCTTGAGGGCCGCGCCGCCCATGTAAAGGTTGGTCTGCCCGAAGTTCAGGCCGGTGTAGAGCATGGCGTACACGCCCCAGCTTTCCACCACGCTCAGGCAGTGGGTCACGATGTCGGTCAGGGCGGACTTGCTCAGGGCCGCCTGAAGCTTGTCCTCGATGTCCACAGCCACCGGCAGCTGGAAGGCTCTGCCGCCCAGCGCCTGCTTGAACAGGGCCAGCTCCCTGTCGGCCTGTGCCTTGGTGGTGGCCTTGAAGTAGCCGTACACGCCCACCGGGATGCCCAGCCGGGTGCACTCGGCATAGTTGCGGGCAAAGTAGTGGTCGATGTAGGGTTTGCTGGGTTTTCCCTCTTTGCTGTTGCCCATGGCCCGGATCATCACGCCGGAGACAAAGCCGCTTGCCTTGACCTTGTCCCAGTCAATGCTGCCCTGCCATTTGCTCACGTCAAGTATTGTTCTGGGCATTGCTCTGCGCCTCCTTCTCGGTCAGCTGGACGTGGATAGCTTCCAGGTCATCTGCGGTCAGGGCGGGGTAATCCGCCGCGATTGCCTCAAAGGCTTCGCCGTTGTTCAGCCGGATACGGAATGCCCGCACCATGATGCGGAGTTTCAGGTTGTTCAGCGTTTTCATAGTTTTAACCTCCAATCAAATCGGCCATCATAAGCACAAGGTCGTCGTTTGCCGCTTCCAGTGAGGAAAAACGTTTTTCAGCCTTGGCTTTAGCGACTTCGTCCTCTGGAATCTCCCGTAAGATAAACTGCCACTGGCCGTCCGGGGTGTCAGCGGGCTGCATGATCTGCACAAGCTCTGCATCGTGCAGGGTGTCCGGGTAAGCGCACTCAGTCATATCGCCGTCGCTGGCGGCAATGTGGACTTCTGACAACTTGCCATCAAACATTTCCGGGGTGATCTCGGTTTCAGAGTGAAACGTATTCGCACCGGGGTTCAGGGTCAGGTTTTCGAGCTTTGTCCCATCGGCAAAGGTAATGGTGTATGTTTTCATTTTTTCCTCCTTTCCCCCTTATCAGCCGATCAGCCCGACGACAAGCCGAACGCCATGGACGTTGGAAGCGCCGAAGACGTTCGCATCGCCGCTGGCGCCGACACGGGCAAAAGCGGTCGACGAGGCCACGTCTCGCAGCCAATACGACTGGCCGTTACAAATTAGCCATGGGGCATACCGAAACAAAGGCAGCTGCGATTTATCGATGGTATAGTTCCGACAGGTGTCCCACGGGTTAGAACCGTCAGGCATGGGCGAGAATTGCCGCCCATAGACCATGTTTTCGTTCATCAGCTCAACGGTCGAATCATACCAGTCCGTGCCAGTAGGCTTGCCGTTGGTGACAGCGTTCACCAGATACTGCCGATGGGACAAAATATGGGCCGCCCCGAACGCGTCGCTGAAAAACTGCTTTGCCTTCGTCAGACCGTTCTTATACATATCGCTGCCAACATAACCGCCATTAGTCGTATTGGTGGCATTCATGTGGTAGGTATACAGATTATTACCGGGTACGAGCAGGGCATGATGGTCCGAGCATCTCGTGTCGCCGCAGTTCAGATACCAGTCAAAGGCACCGATGTAAATCGGGTTGTTACCCACCATAAAAAAGTCGCCGACAAAGATATCGTCGAATGTGCCAGCCTTGATAGCCGCGTGGATGTCAGAGGTTGCCGCTGTGCCGAGATTCTTAAAGCGGGGCGGCATAGCATTGTGCGCAGCAGCATTGCTGGCGACGCCATAGGCATTGTAGCCGTCTGCCAGAATCAGAGGGCCAGTCAATGTACCGCCGGAGAGGGAGAGCTTTCCCGCTAGTAGTTCATCCACCTTTCTCTTTCTGTAAAAAATCACATTGCCGTCAGGGTCAAGGACATCGTCTTTGTTCGCTTTTTTGTCAAGCGCTTCGCCCGTGGCTGCCGCGTCTGCTGGTGCGTCCTCTACGCGCAGGGTCTTGTCGATCATATCCACCGTGCTGTTGGTGGTCATAGAACCAATTGCCATTCAGTTCACCTCATTCTTTTCCAGCAGAACCACCACAATGTTGATGTCTGCCGCTGGCCTTTTCTTTGCATAAACGCGGATGTACCCGTCAAAGGTCTCCATCGTTGCGCTCAGGCCCGGAGTGGAGAGCGCTTCGGTGGTGTTTTCCAGTGCAGCCATACCCATTGGTACTTTTTCAACAGAAGAGTCTTCCAGCGTCAAATCGCATTGCCACTGGTTGGCCCCCACAGTGTTTTCTGCCTGCACCCATCCATTGGCAGGTACCGTCAGGCTATAGGTGCGGGAGCCTACCGCAAACACCGAGAGAGTAAACTTTACATCGCCGTCCGGCGCGTTCACTGCATACAGACGCACGCTGCCATCCTGCGTCTCGATGATATTCGCCACCCGCGCCACAAAGGCCGTCATAGCGCTCTCCGGCAAAACCGCCGCAAAGGCGTTCCACTTGGCGGTGCAGTCCGCGAGGGCCACGTCCGCATAATAGCGGTAAATACCGATGGGAGTTTCCAACGCCGTCCACCCGGCCTGCGGGGCCGTCAGGGTAAAAGTGCGGGAGTACCCGCCGCCGTAGCCTTTAGCGTTCTGCGTCACCACTTGTTTGGCGGCTTCCGAGTAAAACTTGGAGTTCACTTCGGACGCAGCGGCAGCTTCTTTGCTGGCTGCCGCTTCCTGCTTTGCATCTTCCGCCCTGCCTGCATCTTTGGCAGCGTCATCAGCGGACCTCTTCGCCGCCGCAGCCACAACGCCCATCTCTTCCAGCGCTGTTTCTTTGGTCTGGTTGATTTTTTCTTCCGCTTCATCCCGCGCCTGCTCCGCCCGGTCCGCTTCCTCCCCGGCCTTCTTCGCGCTGCCCGCCGCCGCGTTCATGCTCTCCAGCGCCTGCTTGGCGTACTTCGTCACCTCGGCCACGAACTGTTCATAGATGCTCGGCGTAATGTTCTCAGTGGTCGTGTCGGTGTCAATGGTGTCATAGCAGGTGTACTTGCCGGGCTTGGTCATGGCAATGTAGCCGCTGTCGTTGATAGCCAGCAGCATCCAGGTGCCCTCTTTTTCCAGTGTCCACCGCCGGTCTACCAGTGCGCTGTTGTTCTCGTCCAGGATCTGCGGGTCCGGCAGGGTGCCGCTCAGCCGCTGCACATGCAGCGAGATGGTGCACGCCTTCCACTCCTCCGGCACTTCAAAGTGCAGCCGGTCCACCTTGGCGCTCCGCACACCGCCCAGATACAGCGTCTCAATGTTTGCCCGAAACGTGGAACCGTTGTCCTGCAGCTTTCTGATCTTAATATCCAGTTGGCTCACAGTTTCACTCCCTTCCTGCCCCTATCCTATCACGCCCCGCCGGGTGCAACTACCCCGGACATACAAAAGGGAGACCGTTCGGGGTGAACGGCCTCCCTTTCTTCTAAGCAGGGCTCCCCCCTCGGGGGAGCTGTAAGCAACTCCGCCTTTGGCGGATTGCGCACTGAGAGGGTTTCACCTCACCCCTGCCCACTCATCCTTGCTGCTTTTTGCCTGTTCCTCCTTTTTTGCCGCGTCCTTCACCCACTGGGCAAAGTTCTTCTCTTCGTACATTTGGCTGCCATCGGCCTTTTCCAGCTTCAGCAGCATCTGTTCCAGCTGTTCCCGGTCGCGGTCGTTTCCCGCCAGATACTCCTCCTTCACCGCATCGGTGATCTTGCTCTTGATCTGGCTGTCCGCTTTGCCCGCCGTCCGCAGCCGCCGGATCTCATCCTGCACGTCGCTGGTCCTGCCGGTGTCCACCGCTTCAGTCAGGTCATCGTACACGCTGCCCTCGGTGCCGCCCGCCAGCAGCTCGTCTGCCTTGCTGTCGATGGCACCGGTCACAAGGTCGATCACCCATGCCCGCTTTTCCGCGTCAGCTTTCACACCCTCCCGGATGCCCAGGGTCTCGTACATTTCCCGCACAAGCTGCTTTGTCAGCTCCTGGCGCTGGCTGTCTTTACCCTCGTTCCGGGCCCTGGCCGCCTGCTCTACTTCCGGGCTGTATTTCTTCAGCCGGTTCTTCAGCTGGCTGGCAATGGTCTTTTCGTCTTTGCCCATGGCTTCCAGCTTCGCCATAGCACCGCTGGCGTTGTCCGTGTCCCCCTCGGCAATGGCGTTGTACAGCCGATCATACTGACCGGTGGCGCTCGTCGGGGTCGAGCTGAACGAAAAGCCGCTTCCGCTTGCAATGCCTCGTGCATCATCCACATAGGCATCAAATGCATCCAGCATTTTCCGGGCGTTCCCCATAGGCACACCCGCAATTTCAAACCCGTACTGCATCAGGTTCACGCCTGCCATTCGCAGTTTCTGGTGATACGCTTCCAGCTGTTCCTCCGTCATGTCACCGGTGTCCTGCCGGACAAGGCTGGAAAACTTCGTTACTGCTGCAAAAAGATCATTCACAGCGCTGATGTTGGTTGCACTCACCACATCGTAATCCGTACCGTTCACTGCATTTCCCACAGCGCTGTACAGCTCGCTGCCATACAGGAAGTTGCCCGCAAAGCTTTCCGTGTACAGATTCAGGAATCGCTTGCTCACGCTGGCCGCGGTCACATCTCCGTTCTCGTCCTGCTCTCTGTCCCACCGGTGCAGCAGGAAGTCCGCACCGATCTTCATCAGTGCAAACACAGCAGTCTGGGTGATCTGGCTCACCACTGCTCGGTTCAGGTTCTTTCCGGCCCGCTTCACTTCTTCTGCTGTCTCGCTGCTGTGTGCAGCCTTGTCCCGTGCTTTCTGGGCGTTGTAGTCCATCACCGCATCGGCCATGATGCCGTAGTTCTGGAACCTCTGGGTCGTGAACATGGTCAGGGTCTTGGTCATCTGATCCGGGTTTCGCTGGATCCCCGCCCGCTGCATGGTGGTGTAGTTTGGCTGGGTCTCCTCAATGACCCGCTGATACATCTTGTTCACGGCTTCCCAGTAGGCTTCGCTGCCTTTCGTGGCTGCACCCTCTGCAAACTCATTGGTATGGTGCTCCACATACCGCTTGGAGCCTTCCCACAGTGCCGCCACCGTAATCTCGTCCATGCTGTTGATCCAGCCGGTCACCCACTTGGGCAGCTTGTCCATGGCTTTTTCCGCCATGCCCTGGCTCACGCCAATGCTGGCCAGTTCACCGCGCTGGCTTCCCCGCAGTCGGTATTGCAGCAGCACATCCCCATGCTGGGCAATTTCCTGTTCCAGCGCTGCCCGCTGCTTGCCGGAGAGGTTCTTCACAAACGGCACCACCGCCGCCATGGTATCCGCACCCAGTACCGCGCCCGCCGTGGGCAGAGATGCCGCCTGCGCAATGGCCACACCAGGGTTCAGCGTCAGGATCGCGCCCGCATAGTTGCCGCGCAACCTGTCCAGCACTTTGGTCATTGTGGTCGAGCGCTTTCTTTGCGTGGTCTGCAGGTCGGTCAGCAGGTCATCGATGTAGTTCGTCGCGCTCTGGCCCCACTGCTCTTTCAGGATACCATTTTTCAGCATCTTGATGCCGTCCTCGGTCTCAATGCCACTGTTCAGCACCTTCTGCACATCCCGGATGGGTGCCGCCAGTCCGGCATAGGCTGCCGTGTCCCGCAAACTCCGCTGCACCACGCTGCTGCACTCCTCCAGCAGGATGGGCATCTGGCTCTTGACACGGTTCTTCAGAAAGCCCCGGCCCTCAATGGTGGCATCCAGCTTCACGCCCTCGATCTGGGTCGCCAGCGCCGTCTTGTCCACTGCAATGGGGTAGTAGCTTTTCACGGTGGCCCGCTGGTAGCCCAGCAGCTTCATGCTCGTCTCGTTGATCAGGTTCGTGGTGTAGCTGCCGAAGAAATTCTTCATGTCCTCGCACCAGGCCCGGTCGTAGTCGGTCATGGCCTTCTCCACGGCCTGGATCACGGTGTCGGCCATGGGTTTGCCCTCGCTGTCGGTCAGCATCCCGATCCGCACGGTCTGGCCCTTCTGGTAAGCCTTCTCAATGTCGCCCCTGTTGTACTCCTCCGCATCCGGGATCGTCAGGCCACCGTTCAGCAGGTGCTCCCGGCTGTCGGCGTTCTGCAGGTGCATGTACAGGCTGCACAGCTGGGCGTGGGTCAACGGTGCAGCCCGACCCTTGCTGTCCTTCAGGCCAATGTCCACCAGCTCCGCGCCCGGACCGGCGAATTTTTCCATCTGTCTCAGGTTCGCCTTGCCCGTCACATTGTCAAAGAGCTTCGTTCCCTCCACAGTGATCCGGGTCTGTTCCCGCTGGCCGTCATTCAGCATGGTGCCCAGCTTCTCCATCTGGCTGTTCTTTGCGTAGCCGCCCAGCATCCGGAACACGCGGGCAGCTCCCAACATGTCCAGGTTGTATCTGGTCAGGGCGCTCCGCAGCTTTCCATCGTTGCCCTTGCTCTGGCGCACCTCTGCAGCCGCCTCGTTGGCGATCTTGTCCACCGCTTCGGCTTTCTGCAAGCTCAGGGTCTTGTTTGCCGTCCGGATCACATGCAGTGTGCTGGTCGTAATGGCTTTCAGCATCCGCATCTGGTCCACCGTCATGGGCAGATAGGTGCGGTTCTCGGTCTCCCGGATTCTCTTTCTCAGCCTGTCGCGCAGCATCTCGGCCTTTTCGCTGTCCGGCAGTGCCTCGGCCTCTGTCAGCTGCTGGTTCAGCCGGTCAAGCTGGGCCTGCTTGCTGGCATTCAGGTCAGCCTGCAGCGCGTCGATGAGCTCCGGCACCTTGCTCAGCTTCCAGTCCTCGCTGATGCCGTTGGAGCTGTTCTCGGCTCCCATCGACTGCATGATGCTGGTGCGCAGGGCCGTCAGCCGGGCCACGGCGCGGTCGTTCAGCAGGGTCATATCCGCCAGCTTTGCCACCTCTGCCGCCTGCTGGATCAGATGGGGCTGCACATACCGGTCCTTGCTGGGCCGCAGGATCATCTGGTTCAGCTGGGCAGCATTGGCCCGGATGCCCCGCCGCAGCTCGTCCTTCTGCCGACCGTCCCGGGCTTTCTGTACCCGCTTCTCAGCCAGCTTCTTGGCAATGGCAATGTCCTCGTCCCGCTGCTGCTGGGCTGCAGTGATGGCGATTGCGTTTCGTTCCGCCTGCTTTTCCTGCCACTCCTGAGCTTTGCGCTGGTTTTCCTGCTCCCATTCCAGCAGTTCGTTTTCCTGATGGATCAGCTGCCACTCAGCCCGATCAGCCCGGCGCTGTTCTCCTGCCACCTGGTGAGAAAGGTTCCAGTTCTCCCGCTTCAACTGTTTGTTTTCCAGCCGGATCTCGTCCAGCATCTGCTGGCGTTCTTCCTTCAGCCGCTTCTTTTCGGCCTTCCACTCCCGTTCGTAGGCTTCCTTCAGCACGTCCAGCTTTTCGGCCATGTCGCCGTAGTTGGTGATGTCCAGCCCCAGCGTATCCAGATTCTGATCCAGCAGCTTTTCTGCTTTTTCATTCCGCTTCTGCTGTTCTGTCCACTGCCGCAGTGCTTCATCCCTGCTTCCGTTCCGGCTGTTCTCATACATCCTCCGGTTGAACTCCCGGTTCTGCTCCTTCTGCACCTTCCGCAGATCCTTCAGCGCCTGCTCCGCGTTCTCCTCGCCCACGGCAGCAGCCACAGCCTGGCGCTGCCAGCGCTGGAACCCGTCAAAGATGGCCTGTGCATCGGTCATCTCCGGCACGCTCAGGATATCACCCAGCATCCGGTCGGCCAGCTCCACTTTGGCATCCTCGTACTCGGCAGCATCTGCAAAGCGGCTCATCATCCTGGGCTTGATGGCATCGTGCACGTTCATCAGCACATCCAGCCACTCGGTGCTCTCCATGCTGGCCGCGCCGTCCACGCCCGCTGCCTTGGCCGCGCCCCGGAACAATTCCGCTGCGCCCTGCTTTGTGCCGCCCATGGCCCGGGTGTCGTTGACGATGGCTTCATACACTTCCGCCGGGTTGCCGTCCCGCACACCTTCTGCCTGCCGCAGCTTCACACCGTGCCGCCTGGCCTCCGCCACCGCTTCGCTCCACGTCCCGTACCGCTTCACCAGCTCCGCCTTGGCCGGGCCGTCCTTGTTCACCGTGTAGCTCAGGTCGTGGTATTCCGGGTACTCGTCCCACAGCTCGGTGTTCCGGTAGGTCGCCCCGCTCAGTATTTCATCTGCAATGGTCTCAGACAGCGCGCTGGCCTTGCTCATGCTGGCCCCGTCCGCCGTCATGTACTCCACCAGCGCCCGGGTCTCTCCGGCAATTTTTGTCCGGTCGGCCCTGCTGCCGTTGGCCTTTGTCCACCGCACCGCCAGCCCGTCAATGGAATCCTGGCTGATCCGCACACCGTGGGTCACACCCATCATCTGGGCCAGCGTTTCCATCGCCGCGCTGTTGTCCGCAATGGCCCGGCTTGCCTGCCGCTGGGTGTTCTTCCGCGCGTCACGTTCCGCCTGTTCGGCCAGCTGGAAACGGACGTTCGGCACCTTGTTCAGCAGGGCCGTGCGCTGGGCATCGTCCCCTGCTTTGTAGAGCTTCACGTCAATGCCGGTCTCTTTCAGGCTGTCGATCAGGGTGCTGCTGGTGTTGTCGGGCAGGATCGCCGCCCGCACCTCATCAAAGCCCACGGCCCGCTGGGGCTTTGCTTCAAAGTACCCGGTTGGAATAGCAGCCACGTTCTTGTACAGGTTCAGGATCATCTGGGCCGTGTCCTTGCCAATGGTATACCCCTCTTTTGCAAAGGCCTTTCCAATGGCTGCCGCCGTCTGTTTTCCCTGTGCGGCCTGCATCAGGATGCCGCCCAGGATTTCCCGCTCTTCAAAGCTGTTGTCTGCATGGGGTGTAGTCTCTCTCCGCAGCTTGTCAAGGATATCGCTGATCTGGTCATCTGCCTTTTCCAGCAGCGCCTTGTACTCTTCTTCCGGCATCTGCTGCAAGCGGCTCTTGTCCGCCCGCACTTCATCCAGATTCTGATACTCCGCCGTCGCGGTGCTCATCAGAGTATTGGCTGAAAGGCCCCATGCGCCTTCTCCGCGTGCATTTTGCTGGTTCATGGCCTCCACCAGATTCTGCAACGTGTAGGGGTTGTGCAGCTGGGCAAAACTGCGCCGGTTTCCGTTCCGGGTGTAAACTTCTTTTCCGTTGTAGATTCCCTTCTCACCCAGAATCTTCTCCACCTTCGGCAGGATCCATTCCTCCACATCCTGATCTGGTGCTTTCTCTTGCACTTCCTTCAGCATGGCATCGGTATCTCGCACCAGTTTTCCGCCTTTGTCCTCTGTCACCATGTAATCATAAGCGTTATTCAGCAGTATCAGCAACTTCGGGGGGATTACTCTCTCTGCCTTTTTCTGAGCCTTTTCTTCGCTCCACCCGAACTCTTCCATCGCCCAGGCCTTTTCTGCTTCCCGCACCTTTTCCAGCACGGTATGGGCCAGATCATGGTTATCATTGGCCCGGTCGGTCTCAATGATGTTCCGCAGCGCTTCTTCACCGCCCACTGCTTCAATGGTCTTTTCGCTTCTCCGCACCTGTGAAGCAGTAAACCGTTCCTCCTGCTTCATGGCAACATCCACTGTCTCCCCGATGTCAGCCAGATATGCGGCCTTCACGCTTGGATTCTGGGCCAGCTTCTCTGCCAGCTGTTTCGGGCTCTTATCGGATGCTTCCATGTCCATGATTCCGGTGATGGCATTGCTCCGCGCAAACTCGCCGCCTGCCGTTTTCCGGCTCAGTTCGGCCAGTTCAGTGTTCAGTGCTCTGGCCTTATCCGGTTTCACCTTGTACTCCACATTGGGCCGGGTGGGTGTCCAGGCATCCGAACCATAGATACGGTTTGCCCGGTTCACCATGGGGTCAATGGTATCGGAGTTAAACACCAGCGAGATGGGGCCATACTTGGTGTGACCTTCCTGGGCTTTCACCACCGCAATAGACGGCGAGGGCATCCCGCCCAGCTCCAGCGCTTCCTGCAGGTTTTCGGCGGTCAGGTTGTGCACGGCCACAAGGTCTTTGTTCTGGTCCACCTCCACCGGAGCACTCAGCTGGAACCGCACCGATTTCTTCACAGGTTCGCTGTTTCCCTTGCTTTCGGAATTTTCTTGTGCTATACTGTTTTTAGCAGGAAAGCTCGGGCGTTCACCGCCCTCCTCGGTTTTGAGTACCGTGTCAGCGCTTTCCTGATAAATAGAACCCTCCGACCCTCTGCTCCCCGAATCTTCGGATTCCATGTGGGCTTTGCCGGAGGGTTCTATTTTTGTAAACGGCACACCTTCCATCTTGACGTTTTGCCCATGATAGGATATACTACCCATAGAACCATAGCGTTGCAGTTCGCTAGGCATTTGGAAGCCTAGTGTCCTAAGTAATGCTGTGGTTCTTTTTTTGTTTTCAGAGGTATACAGCACTTCGCTGTTCCGCACAAATCTCACAGGGTCGTTATCCTTGGTATAAGCACTGGTCGCCTTCTGCATATCCTGGATCACGATCCGGTTTTCTACTGGCTGAAGATCCAGCACGCACAATACAGGTCTGCCGTCCTGCGCTTTCACACTGCCAAACAAAACCAGTCTGGTATTCTGTGAACCGGCACGCCCCTTATTCCGGCTGGAAAGCACCAGAATGGGGTCATCCAAAATTTCCGGAATGCGTTTGATCTCGTTCAACGTCATTTCCGGGTGTTGTTCCAGAATCAGGCTGATTTTATCGCCTTTCATGTAGATGTCATTTTCTCGTGCACCCAGTCCCTGCAAAGCTTCCGCCGTGCTGCCCAGCACAAAGATTTCCCGGCTGTTTCGTCCGTCACGGTTCCACTCGTCAATGTCCTGTGCATAGCTCGGGTTAATGGAATATCTCACGCCCTGTCCTTCCGCCGCGCTCTCTGTCTTGAGGGCAGCGGCGTTTTCTTTTGCACTGCGCAGGTTGTCCATCGCTTTTTCAGCGTGGGCAAAGTATTCGTCCTGCAAAATTCTGCGCTCGTTCTCGGCCAGGCGCTGGGCCTTCATGGCATCCCGGTTGTCGGGGTCAAGGGTCAGCACTTCCTTTGCCCGGCTCACAATGCCGTCCAGCATCTCCTTCACCCGGTTCATCACGGTGCGGATGGTTCCGGCCCTGCCGCTGTTCTTCTCGGCCTGCCCGCGCTGGAACTCTACCCAGCGCTTGAAATCGGATTCATTGGAGAAGATGCCCCGCCAGGCATCGCCCACCAGCTCCTCGGCAGCTTCCTCATAAGTCAGGTTCTGCTGGGCATAGTCGGTCATCTTCTCCCGGATCATCTCGTCCACGGTCTCAAAGCCGCTGCTCCTGGCCAGATACAGCAGGGCATGGTCCTGCAAAGTCTTTGCTCCCTCGCTGTCCAGTGCGTTGTACCAGTGGTAGTCCTCGTGCAGCACCGTGCCGAACGTATCCTGTGCGCTGTCTCCAAAGAAGATCCGGGCCGTCTTCGTGTCCACATAGGCCTTCACGTTCTGATTATTCATCAGCACATTCTTCATCACCGCCGTGGTGCCGGTTGCCGCCGCGTTCAGCTCGATCACCTGGCTGCCAGCGTCGTTCGCGTTGCGCAAGGTTCCCTTGTAGATGGTCTCACCCCTGCCCGTCAGGCTCTTCTCGGTCAGGTTTCCGCCCAGCTGGCTCTCGGCCCACCGGGTCTCTGCCGCATCCCTGCCGTAGGTGTAGGCGATCTCCAGCGCGTTCCGGCCCTTGAGGTTGCCCAGCACATAGTTCACGTTGGCCGCCATGCCGCTGCCGGTGCCCGCCAGCTCCAGCGCCTGGTCAAAGGTCTTCACGTCCTCCATCTGGCCCAGCCGGTACAGAGTGGATGTTGCCGCCGCATAGCGGTCACTGTCCACGCCTTCCGGCTGTTTCCGGCTGATCTCCTGCGCCGCCTTTTCGCCCACCTTCCAGCTCCGCAGCACCTGCTCCGTCCGGGCCTGCTTCTGGCCCTCCGTCCTCGGTGCTTCCATGCCGTAGGTCTCCCGCATCGGGCTGTTGCTGCTGTCCATCCCGTCAAGGGTGCTTTCTTCCACAGGGACTGACTGCATCACAGCCTGCCGGTCAGCTCCATTCTGCGCAGTCAGCTCAACGTTTCCCGTCCTGTCAAGGGCCCCCATACTAGGGGGACTGTCAGCACTTATGCGCTGACTAAGGGGTTCTGCACCGTCCGCTGCTGTTTCCGTGGAGCTTTCCACACTTTCCCCAGCGTTCTCAACCATCGCCTGTCGGTTCGTGGCTGTTTCTGCCGTGTGTACCGCAGGGTCATCGTTCACCTGCGTCTCGTTCACAATGCCGCTGCCCTCAGCCGCATGGCCCGCCGCTTTCAGGTCAGCAGAGCCTTTTTCAGTCCCATCAGACTCCACCGACATGCCAAGGGCCCCCATACTAGGGGGGCTGTCAGCGCTCACGCGCTGACTGAGGGGTTCCGGCTCCCGCGCCAGCTCCTCCCGGCGCTGGTGTTTCTTCAGCGCCTGCTCGTATTCGTCCTGAGCGGCATACCGCTCCACGTTGCCCCGCAGGCTGGAATCTCCCGCGTTCATCCTGGAAAGCCCTGTGCCCACAGCGCCGCCCAGTGCACCGGACGCGCCGCCGGAAAGGCCCGCTTCCAGTGCTGTAAGGAACGTATCCTTGTTGAACAGCGTCTTGGCCGCTTCCTGGTCGCCCATCACAGCGTCAATGGCTTTGTCGGCGTAGGTCTCCACAAAGGCCTGCATAGCATTGTCCGCACCGCCGGAAATGGCGTTGGCAATGGCCGGGTAGGCTTCCCGGAACGCCTGATTGCCCACCTGTCGGCGCACCCAGTCCGCAATGGTACCGGCCACCGTGTCCTTGGCGTAATCCGAGCCCATGGTCTTGGCAAGGTCGGCCACACCCACGCTGTTGATGGCCCATCCTGCGCCAAACTTTGCCGTTGCTTTCAAAATAGCTTTTTCCGGGCTCTCCCCCGCTTCGTCACTGGCAGCCATGCTGTCGCCTGCGCCGTGGGCACTCAGCACCGGCAGAACCAGCGCCGGGTTGATGGCACTCACGATCAGGTTCTCAGCCGCGCTGGAAGTAGCCCCGTGGAAGAACCTCCCCACATTGCTCTCGCCTGCCATAGCGTCCGCAGTCAGGTTTTCTCCGGCCTTGTGGGCATCCCGGCCCCACTCATACAACCCTTTCATGCGGTTGCTGTCGTCATCCGCCTTGTCGTAGAGCTCACCACTCCGGATTCGTTCGTGGGCTGTCCGGATGAGCTCCGGGTCATATCCTGCCGCTTCCAGCTGCTCGTCTGTGTAACGCCCGCTCTGAACACGCCGGATCATCTGCTCTTCGGCACTGGCCGTCAGGGCCGGGGACAGTGCGCCCGCGTACTGCCCGATCATGCCTTTGATATTTTCCTTTTTTCCCTCCAGATCGCTTTCCACACGCCGTCCGGCCCGTTCGCCAAGGCTCAGGTTATTGTACGCCTTCATGTAAAGCCGGGCCCGGTTGATTTCGTCCTGGGTGTAGCCCATCTTTTTCAAATCGCTGTCCATGTACCTGGTGTTTTCCAGCACCGGCATTATACCCATGCCGCCCGTGTCCGCTGCCAAGTAGTCCACGCCCGCCGGAAGGTCTGCTGCGCTTACAGCCCCGCGTGGCAGCGTGGGATCTGTCACCAGCCTCGCCAGCTCCCGGTTCCGCTCGGAAGCATCCTTCCAGTTGTTCACCGTGCTGTAAACGTCCATTCGGATACCGTTGTTCCGCTGTTCCCGCAGCTTCTGCACGGTGCTGGCATTCTGCTCCATCTTCTCCGCCGGGCTCACTGTCACCTTCTGCCGGTTCAGCTCGTCGCTCCGGCTGTCCATGGCATCCGCAAAGCCCAGGTTGTTCCTTGTCCGGTAATCCTCCAGCGCCGTGGAATATAGGTCGGTGCCCGTCTGCTGCTTCTGGGTTTGCAGTGCCGCACGTTTTTCGGCCATTTTTTCCGCCGTCCATGTATTGCTTTTATTGTCCGACACAGAGTTTCCCGTACTGCCAAGGGCCCCACTATCAGGGGGGCTGTCAGCGCTCTTGCGCTGACTGAGGGGTTCTGCCCCGCCAGCAGCGGCATTGGTTTTTTTCTGAAGTTTGGCCCGCTTCTGGGCCATCTGTTCTGCTGTCCATGCCATTTTTGTTCTCCTTACCATCCCATCGCATTCCAGACCTTGGCCGCCACGTCATCATTTATACCCATGTTGACCAGCCGAGCATAGATCGTATCCGAATCCACCCCTTCTGCACTCCACCCCTTTGCATAGCTCAGGGCGTTGCTGTACGGCATTCCGGTGCTCGCACTCTTACCCGTGCTGCCGGAACTGCCGAAATATTTTGTCTTGGGTGCCGCACCACTCACGCCGTCAACAGAAACATAGGATGGAGTTCCCACGCTCTTTCCCACGCTCTGGGTGCTGCTGCCTACGTCTACACCCGCCTTTGCCAGTTCTCCGGCAATGGCGTTATAGGCAGCACTTCCTTCTTTCACCCCGGCCAGCTTTCCCAGCAGGGTGGTCACGTTGCTGCTGGTGTACCCGCCAAAGGCACCGGAAGAGCCACCGGATCTTCTCGAACTTCCGCTGCTCTTCGTAGCTGCCGCCTTTGCCAGCTGGGTCGCCAGCTGACGTTTTGCAATGGTGCCATAGGAACCGGCTGCATTGCTGTCCAGCCCGTACATCTTCAGCAGGTTGGCCGCTGCTTCCTGATTTCCGCTTGCCACCAGAGAAGCCGCGGTGCTCAGAACACCTGCCTGATCGTCCCGGGTCACCGGTGCGCCGGTATAGTTGGCAAAGGCGTTTGCGTTCAGGCCGTACCGGTTCAGCACGTCGCTGGCCGCATCCCCAGCGCCCTGGGTGTACAGGTTGAACGCCTGCTGGTAGGCGTTCAGGGCATCGCTCTGGTCGGTGCGGTTCTTGTTGTACTCCCACTGTTCCCGGGCAAAGTCATTTTCCCACTGCTGCTGTGTGTACCCCTTGTACCCATCGTAGGCCGTCAGGGCCGCCGAGCCGATGTTCTTTACCGTGTTCCAGAGGTTGTTCCAGTAATTGTCGTTCTCGTTCCGGGCCTGTTCGCTCTGGTTGGCAAGGAAATTCTGCCACGCCTTGTAGTTGGCAAAGTTGCTGCCGTAGGCACTGCGGTCCAGCGCCTCGGTGTTGGCCATACCGGAAAGGGCACTCAGCAGGTCGTTCTGCTGGTTCTGGTATTCGCTCAGTGCCTGGCCTCTCAGGCCTGGTACCGCATTGTCAATGCCGCTCAGCGCCTGCTGCTGGCCCTGCTTTGCCACGCTGTCGGCGTAGCTGCTGCCATACCCGCCCGCCAGCATCGCCGCATTGGCCTGGGCGTTCTCCGCGCTGGCGGCAGCATTGGCCTGGGCCTGGGCGCGGTACTGCTGGTAGGCTTTGCTGCCGGTGTCCCAGTCGAACCCGCTGCCGATCTGCCCGGTCAGGCTGTCCATTGCGTCCTTGTTCCGGCTCACATAGTCCGCCGGGCGGTTGGCATTCCATTCCCGCTCTTCCTGTTCCGCCTGGTTCTTTCTCCGTAAGGTATCAAATAACATGTCGTTCTCCTTTTCTTCTGCCACACACCGGTCTTCAGATCACGGCAAACGCTTTCAGCACCCACGGCAGCAGCTGTGCGCCGACCTGCAAAACGTTCCCCCAGAAGTTGGTGTTGTTCGCATCCTTCTTCTGGTTGGCCCCCACCGCGTTGGCATATTCGGTCTGGGCACTGTTCAGCTGGCCATAGTAATTGTTCAGGCGAGTGTTGTAATCGTTGATCGCCAGCTGCTTTTGCTGCTGCAAAGAGCTCAGCCGGTTGCCCAGGTCACTCTTCTTGGTGGCATATTCGTTATAAGCCTGGCTGTACAAGCTGTCTGCCACGTCCGAAAGCCCGTTCATGGTGCTCTGGTAGGCCGTCTGCCCGCTGGAAGTGCCCCAGCTGTTGCCGTAGCCGCCGCTGCGGGCCGAAGCATTGGCGGCAGCGTTCTCGCTGGCCAGCTCCGCACCCCGGGTGTACTGGTTCTTGTACTGCTGGTAAGCTGCGTCCTTGGTGTAATCGTAGGAAAAGCCATCCCGGTTCATCTTGTCCAGCTGGCTCTGCGTGTCGCTGATCTGGCTGTCATACTGGCCCGTCTTGTCCTCCGGCTGCTGTCCCTTCCAGTAATCCAGATTGTTCTTTGCCGTGGTCACCCGGTCATTGCTCTGGGCGTACTGGTAGCTGTTGGAATCGTTCTTTCTGGTTCCAAACACGCCGGTGCCCGCATTCTTTTCGCTGTTGCCGGTAATGCCGTCATACACATCCCCTATCATCAGCCCCACATTGTGGCCCGGAATCAGGTACTCCCACCATTCTCCTCTTGCCATCTTCTCACTGTCTCCTTTCGTTTACTCCACCTTCAGCCCCATGGCGGTCAGCTTGTCCCGCATGGTGTCGCTGAAATTCGTCTCGTCCAGGTTCTGCATCATGTACATCATCTGGTCCCGCAGCTGCATCAGGTAGTTGTTGATGCTCCGTCTGTCCTCCGGGGCCATGTTGTCACTCAGTTTCGGCATGGCGATCTCGCCAAGCCTCGTAATATCTGCCATATAAAATCTCCTTCCTCTAAGCAAGATCGGAAGAGCACACGTCTGAACTCC
>ERZ506887.782-NODE-782-length-17826-cov-9.418266_pt1 | contig 17826 bp, 15 predicted proteins | sample MGYA00512905_ERZ506887 | MGnify/ENA metagenome assembly ERZ506887 | reverse complement strand
CAGCCTGACCGCCGCAGGCGAGATCATTCCCGAGGGCCGCACGAGCGCCCGTACCACCAACAAGCCGGAGGAGCCGGTCAGCGTGGAGTAACCTCTCCCACAGGGCTTGGCTCCCCTATCAGGGGAGCTGCCGCCGCAGGCGGCTGAGAGGTTTTATACACCACAAAAGCCGCTGCACAGTTTTTACGCTGTGCAGCGGCTTTCTGTTTGCTCTTTACTTCAGCACGATCTCATCGTTCTCAGCATCCACGGTCAGGGTGGAGCCGGAAACAAGGGTACCGTCGATGATCTTTTCAGCGGCGGGGTCCTCCACAGCCTTGCGGATGGTGCGGCGCAGGTCGCGGGCACCAAACTTGCCGCCCTGGCTCTTGTGCACCAGCGCTGCCAGTGCCGCCGGGGTATAGCTGTAGGCAATGCCCTTGGCCTCCATACTGGGCTTGTACTCGTCCAGCATCAGGGCGGCAATGCCCTGCAGGGTCTCCTCGCTCAGCGGCTTGAAGGTGATGACCTCATCCACGCGGCCCAAAAACTCAGGGCGGAGGAACTGGCTCAGTGCCTTGCGGCTCTTCTCCTCGTTCCGCTCCTCCTCGCTGCGGTTGAAGCCCAGACTTGCGGTGGTCTGGTCGCTGCTGCCCGCATTGGAGGTCATGCAGATGACGGTGTTGGAGAAATCCACGGTGCGGCCCTGGGCATCGTTGATCTTGCCCTCGTCCAGGATCTGCAGCAGGATATTCATCACATCGGGGTGGGCCTTTTCGATCTCATCGAACAGCACCACGCTGTATGGGCGGCGGCGGACCTTTTCGGTCAGCTGACCCGCCTCCTCGTAGCCCACATAGCCCGGAGGGGAACCGATCATGCGGGACACCGCGTACTTCTCCATATACTCGCTCATATCCAGCCGGATCAGGGGGTCGGGGCCGTCAAAGAGCTGGTTTGCCAGCTGCTTCACCAGCTCCGTCTTGCCCACGCCGGTGGGGCCCACAAAGATGAAGCTGGCCGGACGGCGGCGGCCCGAAAGGTCGGCGCGGCCGCGCTTGACCGCCTGGGCCACCAGATGCACGGCATCGTCCTGACCGATGATCTTCTTTTTCAGCTCGGTCTCAAGGCTTGCGAGCTTTGCATACTCGGTCTCCCGGATCTTCACCGCCGGGATGCCCGTCCACAGCTCAATGACCTTGGCCACATCGTCCATGGTCACCTGGATCTCCCCGGCTGCAGCCTGCTTGGCGGGCAATTCCCGCTCCAGCTGTGCCATCCGGGTCTTGCGCTCTGCCACACGCTCGTAATCGATGGGCTCGTTCACATCGGCGTTTTCCATGTCGGCCTCTTCCTGCTTGAGGGCCTCCAGTTCCTTCTGCATGGTCAGGTACTCGGAGATGACCGGGTGGGCCAGATTGCAGCAGGCACAGGCCTCGTCCAGCAGGTCGATGGCCTTGTCGGGCAGGTAGCGGTCGGTGATATACCGCTCGCTCAGGGTCACGGTGGCGTTCAGCACATCGGCAGGCACCTGCACATGGTGGTGCTCCTCGTAGTAGTGCTTGATGCCGCCCATCACGGCCAGCGTATCAGCGACGCTGGGTTCCTCCACCCGCACGGGCTGGAACCGGCGCTCCAGCGCCTGGTCCTTCTCGATATACTTGCGGTACTCGTTGAAGGTGGTGGCACCGATGACCTGGATCTCGCCGCGGGAGAGGGCGGGCTTCAGGATGTTGCCCGCATTCATGGCACCCTCGCTCTCACCGGCAGAGGTAATGGTGTGGATCTCGTCAATGAACAGGATGACATTGCCCGCCGCCTTGACCTCGCTCAGCAGGCCCTTGACCCGCTGCTCGAACTGGCCGCGGAACTGGGTACCTGCCACAAGGCTGGTCAGGTCGAGCAGGAAGATCTCCTTATCCTGCAGCCCTGCCGGCACCTGCCCCTTGGCAATGCGCTCAGCAATGCCCTCGGCAATGGCGGTCTTGCCAACGCCCGCCTCACCAATGAGGCAGGGGTTGTTCTTCTGGCGGCGGCTCAGGATCTGGATGGTGCGGTAGATCTCCCGGTCGCGGCCGATGATATCATCCAGCTTCCCCTCCCGGGCTTTGCGGGTCAGGTTCTCGCAGTAGGTATCCAAAAACTTGCGGCGGGGCGGCTTTTTCTCATTTTTGCCCGCCTTCTTTTCGTTTTTGCCGTTCTGGGCACCGCCGTTCACCCCCAGCGGGAAGGTGGCGCTGGAGCCGGGCACAAGGTCGCCGTCCTCTTCGCTCTGGTCCGGCTGGCCCATGCCCATCATCATGGAGAAGGGGTTCATGTTGCTCATGTCCCCCATCTCCTGCATCATGTTTTCCATCCGGTCTTCCATGGCATCCATGTCCTCGTCGGACATGCCAAACTGCTTCATCAGATCATCGACCGGTTTGATGTGCATCTCCCGGGCACAGTGCAGGCAGTACCCCTCGTTTTTCATCTGGCCATTTTCCATCCGCTGGACAAAAATAATGGCAGGCCGCTTCTGGCATCGAATGCAGACCATTGTTCCTCCTTTTCCCTCCCCGCTCAGACAAACGGGTTGAACACATTGAATACTTTATAGTAAAGGCTGCCGCTCATCACCGTGTCGTTGAGCATGGTGAGGTTGCCGCCGGTGATCACAATGAGCGCCCAGACCACGCAGAGCACCAGATAGATGTCCACAAGGCTGGCAATGCCGCCCACGCCCCAGCCCAGCCAGTGGTTCACTGCACCGATCACGGGCAGCTTGTTCACCAGCCCCAGCACCGTGACCAGCAGGCTGACCAGCATCCGCAGCAGGGCAAACGCCACAAAGAACAGCACCAGCGAGATCACCGGGGTCAGCAGCGGAGCCAGCACCTTCTGGACGATGGTATCCGCCAGCACAACGGCGTTGTCATTGAGGACGGCAGAGATGGAGCGCTCGCAGGCATCCACGATGGATGCCCGGAACGCCTCGGGCAGAAAGCCCGCGTACCGCTGGGCAATGCCATCCAGACTGACAGCTCCCCCGGCGGCGATATTGGCAGCGATCTGGTCCCGGAAGCTTCCGGCGAGGAAGCGCTCGAACACCTGCCCGGCTGCCCAGCCTGAAAAGGCTCTGGCACCGAACAGGCTGATGAGGCTGCCCGTCAGCTGCACCGCCGAGGCCAGAAAGCCTTTGCGGGCATACCGGACGGCCAGCACCAGCCAGACCACCGTACATAGGATATCAAAAATAAATGACGGATTCTTGAACATACGTTTAACCTTATTAAACCTCTCAGTCGCCTGCGGCGACAGCTCCCCTAATAGGGGAGCCAAGTTTACGATACAGCCTTCTTGCCTCTCCTATTAGGAGAGGTGGCAATGCGAAGCATTGACGGAGAGGTTTAGCTCTCAGGAATCTCCAACTTCTGCACCGTGTTGCCGCTGAACAGCAGCAGATCCTTGCTGTTGGCCAGCAATGCCTGCGGGCTGGTGTCAAGGTTCTGGCTCCACTGCTGGGTGCCGGACGCATCAAAGCACTCCACGGCGTTATCGGCCAGCAGATAGAACAGGTTCCCCGCCCGGACAATGGAATTTGCCGCCGAGACAGCGGCGCTGAACTGGACGTTCAGGTTTTTGTCCAGCGTCACAGCCTGAGAGACCTGCCCCGATGCCAGCAGCAGGGCCACATTGCCTGCCGCGTCCACCGAAACATCTTTCAGCTCTGTGCCCGCAAAATCATAGACCGCACGCTCGCCGCCGCCCGCATTGTAGAGCACCGCCCTGGTATCGTAGACAGCCAGGATCGTAGAAGCAGAGGTCCACCCCAGCCACTGGGGCACACCGCCCTGATTCACCAGACTGACGGGATCGCCCGATGCCAGATTGATGAGGTAGAGGTTGGTCATCACCTGTCCCCCGCTGACGGTGACGGCTGCCGCCGCCAGCTTCCGGCTGTCGGGGGAAAAGGCCATCCGCAGGGGGGTGCCGTCGTTGGAGGTCATGCTCCAGCTGAGCTGCTGCTCCATGGAGGGGCTGTATACCAGCAGCTTCGCCATGCTGGTCTGGTCCTCCGTGACCACAGCCAGCGTGCCGTTGTCCGACATGGCGCAGAGGAAAATGCTGTTTTCCAGCTGCTTGGTGTAAAGGTTCTGGGTGCGGCTCTCCACCCGCAGCTCGTTTCCGGAGCGGTTGTAGAGGACAAAGCGGGTCTTGCCCGCGGCCAGCGCCGGGCGGGCATAGCCGCTCTGGATGCTGTTCAGCTTTTTGCCGGTGCGCGACCAGACCACACAGCCCTCGTCCCCCAGCTCCACAAAGCTGCCGGTCAGGGGGGCCATCTGCTCCAGCTCGGCCACACCGGTCTGCTGGGGCCAGCCGGAGCCGGGCAGCAGGGCAATGCGGGCCGTATCGGTCAGGTCCTTCAGGGCCGCCACCGAGCTGCCCGCGATGCCGGTGGCAAACAGCACCACCGCCGTCAGCAGCACCAGCAGCACCGCCGTGCGGCGGATGCGCCGGTTCCGCACACGCTGGCGGGCAGCTTCCAGATATTCGACCCGCCCTTCCGAAAGCGGCTCGTCACTCTCCGGACGGTTGCGATTTTTTCTCATAGGTCGTAGTCCACCTTCTCCAAAAATAGCCCTTTCGCGGGCAGCGTCGGCCCGGCCTGGCTGCGGTCCCGGCTGGCAAGGATGCCGGGGATGGCATCGGGCTGCATCCGGCCCGCGCCCACCTCACACAGGGTGCCTGCCAGAATGCGCACCATGTTATAGAGGTAGCCATCCGCCGTCACCTCAATGTCCACCTCGTCGCCCTTCCGGGTCACATGGCAGTCGGTGATGGTGCGCACGGTATCTCCGTGGGCAGCAGCAGAGGAACCCGCCGCGCACAGGGCCAGAAAATCGTGCTTTCCCACAAACTGTTCCGCCGCCCTCTGCATGGCATCCACATCCAGCCGCCGGGGCACCCGGGTGTAATATTTTTCATCAAAAGGCGAATCGATGGGGTGGTTGTGGATGCGGTACAGGTAGGTCTTGGTATGGGCGGCATAGCGGGCGTGGAACTCCTCCGGCACCACCCGGGCGCACAGCACCCGGATATCCGGGGGCAGGTGCTGGTTGATGGCCAACGGCAGCTTTTCGGGGGGGATGCGGGTCTCTGCGTGGAAGTTCAGCGCAAAGCCCAGCGCGTGGACCCCGGCATCGGTGCGGCTGCACCCCTTGATATCGGGGCGGCTGTGGAGCACCGCTTCCAGCCCATCCTGAAAGGTCTGGGCCACACTCCGCCCGTTGGGCTGCACCTGAAAGCCGCAGTAGTTGGTGCCGTCGTAGGCAAGGGTAAGTAGATAGTTCTGCATGGAACTCCTTCCGTCACGGCTTTGCCGTGCCACCTCCCTCAAAGAGGGAGGCTATAAGGCCCCCTCCTCGAGGGGGCTGTCGCCGCAGGCGACTGGGGGAGTTTTTAAAAATTCGGGAACACCAGTCTCGAGCTCAGGATCACCATAAAGCAGACGATGCACACCGCCAGGTCGATATAATCCTGCCGGGTGCAGCGCAGCACCTTCAGGCGGGTGCGGCCATCACCGCCGCGGTAGCAGCGGCACTCCATGGCCATGGCCAGCTCATCGGCGCGGCGGAAGGCCGAGATGAACAGCGGAATGAGCACCGGCACCAGCGCCTTGACGCGCTCCATCATGGAGCCGTTGTCCAGCATGGCACCACGGGCTTTCTGGGCGTTCATGATCTTGTCGGTCTCTTCGATCAGGGTCGGGATAAAGCGCAGGGCAATGCTCATCATCATAGCCAGCTCGTGCACCGGGAAGTGCAGCCTGCCCAAAGGCTTGAGCAGCTGCTCGATGGCATCTGTCAGCACGATGGGGCTGGTGGTATAGGTCAACAGGCTGGTGCCCGCGATCAGTGCCATCACGCGCACCGCCATCAGGATGGCATAGCGCAGGCCCTCGGCGTAGATGTTCAGCACCCAGAAGTGCACCAGCGGCTCGCCCTCGCCCGAAACAAAGAAGAGGTTGAGCACCGCGGTAAAGAGGATGATGGGCAAAATGGGCTTCAGGCTCTTGGTGATCAGCTTGAAGGGGATCTTCGCCACGCCGTACATGGCCACAAGGAACACAAGGGACAGCGTCAGGCCCAGCGGGTTAGACGCGGCAAACAGCAGGATGATGTAGACGATGGTCAGCACCAGCTTCATGCGGGGGTCGAACTTATGCACAAGGCTGTCGCCCGGGAAGTGCTGGCCGATGGTGATATCTCTCAGCATGTGGCAGCGCCCCCCTTCTTTGCATCCACACGGGGCAGCACAAGGCTTTCGCCTGCGTCCCGGCGCTTCTTGGCTTCCAAAATCATCTTGACGGCATAGGGCACGGTGTAAACATCCGCCGGGACATCCACCCCCATCTCCCGCAGCTTGAGGAAGATCTTTGTGACCTGCGGCACGCTCAGGCCCAGCGCCAGCAGCTCGGGCGCACGGGCAAACACGTTCTCCACGGTGTCATACATGGCAATCTTCTTGTTGCTCATCACCAGCACACGGTCGGCGTACTTGGCAATATCCTCCATGCTGTGGGAGACCAGCAGCACGGTGGTGCCGGTCTTTTTGTGGTACTCCTTGACCTCAGACAGGATCTCGTCCCGGCCCTCGGGGTCCAGACCGGCGGCAGGCTCATCCAGCACCAGAATGCGGGGCTTCATGGCCATCACACCCGCCACGGCCACCCGGCGCTTCTGGCCGCCGGACAGCTCAAAGGGGCTGCGCTGCAGCAGCGCCTCATCCAGGCCAACAAAGTCCGCTGCTTCATGCACCCGCCTGTCGATCTCGGCCTCGTCCAGCCCCATGTTTCTGGGGCCAAAGGCGATATCCTTATAGCATGTCTCCTCAAACAGCTGGTACTCCGGATACTGGAACACCAGACCGGTGAGGAAACGGAATTCCCGGATCTTTTCCGGCTCGGCCCACAGGTCACGGCCATCGATGATGATGTGACCGCTGGTGGGCTTGTTCAGGCCGTTCATGTGGGTGATGAGGGTGCTCTTGCCGGAGCCGGTGGCACCGATGATGCCCACAAAGTCTCCCTCTTCCACCTCAAAGCTCACGTCATCCAGCGCGGTGACGGCATTGGGCATTCCCGGGTTATAGACATAACTCAGGTGATCTACTTTGATAATGCTTCCCATCTTCCGTCCCCTCCCTTACTTCAAAAGCTCATACAGAGCCTGTGCGCACGCGCCGGTGTCGATGATGCCCTCGGGCATGGGGATGCCGGCCTTGACCAGCTCATCCCGCAGCTCGGCAGCCTGCGGCACATCCAGCCGCAGGGCGCGCACCTTTTCGGTCTGGCTGAATACCTCTTTCGGGGTGCCTTCCATGACCACATTGCCCTTGCTCATCACCAGCACGCGGTCGGCTTGAGCAGCTTCTTCCATATAGTGGGTGATAGACACCACCGTGATGCCCATGTTCTTGTTCAGATGGTGGATGGTCTGCATCACCTGCTCCCGGCCCCGGGGATCAAGCATGGCGGTGGCCTCGTCCAGAATCAGGCAGTCGGGCCGCATGGCGACCACGCCCGCAATGGCAACGCGCTGCTTCTGGCCGCCGGACAGGTTGTGGGGCGCACGCTCCCGGTACTCGTAGATGCCCGCCATCTTCATCGCTTCATCCACGCGGCGGCGCATCTCCTCCGGCGGCACGCCCAGATTTTCCAGCGCAAAGGCGACATCTTCCTCCACCACGGTGGCAACGATCTGGTTGTCCGGGCTCTGGAACACCATGCCCACGGTCTGGCGGATATCGTAGATCTTGTCCTCGTCTTTGGTGTCCATCCCCTCCACCAGCACAGTGCCGCTCTCCGGCAGGAGGATGGCGTTGAAGTGCTTGGCCAGCGTGGATTTTCCACAGCCATTGGCCCCCAGCACTGCCACAAATTCGCCCCGCTTCACCTCAGCCGACACGCCGTTCAGGGCGTAATCCGGCTGTTCCGGGTCATAGCGGAACTTCAGATCTTTCGCAGTTAAAATCGTTTCTTCCATAGGTTTTCTCTTTCCGGTGGTGCGCCCTTCTCAAAAGGGCTGTACCCCATTCTTGGATTTTCTTCATTTTTTCAGAATGGCTGCCGTCAGGACACTCCCCCAGTCTGCTTTGCAGACAGCCCCCTCTGAGATGGGGCCTCTGGCGCAACCGAGAAGTTTTCCGGCAAACGGTCAATGTTCCCGCCATGCCAAAGGCTCCCTCCCCGAAGGAGCTGGCACGGCGACAGCCGTGACGGAGGGAGTTCATTCTTCCCAAATGGCTGTTGCGCCGCAGGGCACAACGCCGCCGGTGGCGGAAACGGGCAGGCCGATCTCATCACAGCTGGTCTTGCCGCCAAAGCGTGGCACCAGCGTGGTCTTGAGCATATACTCCATGACCGCGGGGGACAGGCCGGTGGTGTAGCTGTTGACCGCAAAGAAGAGGGGCGTATCGCTCAGCACTTCCTCGCACTGGCTGATGAGCTCGTAGATGCAGTCCTCCAGCTTCCAGATCTCGCCGCCGGGGCCGCGGCCGTAGCTGGGCGGGTCCATGATGATGCCATCGTAGGTGTTGCCCCGGCGCTTTTCCCGGGCCACGAACTTGGCGCAGTCGTCCACCAGCCAGCGGATGGGCCGGTCCGCCAGACCACTGGCCACGGCGTTGTCCTTGCCCCACGCTACGATGCCCTTGGAAGCATCCACATGGCAGACAGTAGCGCCCGCAGCGGCACAGGCCAGCGTTGCGCCGCCGGTGTAGCCAAACAGGTTCAGCACCTTGACAGGGCGGCCTGCCGCACGGATCTTTCTGGCGTACCAGGCCCAGTTGACGGCCTGCTCCGGGAACACGCCGGTGTGCTTGAAGCCGGTGGGGCTGACGATGAGGGTCAGCTTGTCCTCGCCCTCACCGCAGGAGATCTTCCACTTCTCAGGCAGACGGCGGCGGTACTCCCACTCTCCGCCCCCCTGATTGGAGCGGTGGTAGATGGCATCGGCCTTGGCCCAGAGCGGGCTCTGCTTCTCGGTTTTCCACACCACCTGCGGGTCGGGCCGGATGAGGATGGTCTCTCCCCAGCGCTCCAGGCGGTTGCCGCCGGTGGCATCCAGCAGCTCGTAATCTTTCCAACTATCTGCAGGGCGCATAAGCGTCCTCCTTTCTCTCTTCAAACGGCTCAGAACAGGCTCTGCTGGCCGTTGTCCTCCGGGCTTCCGGTCTCGGGGGCTTTCAGGCCCAGGTGCTCATAGGCAAGGCGGGTGGCACAGCGGCCCCGGGGGGTGCGGGTCAGAAATCCCATCTGCATCAGGTAGGGCTCACACAGGTCCTCCAGCGTCACGGCCTCCTCGCCCAGCGCCGCCGCCAGCGTTTCCAGGCCCACAGGGCCGCCGTTGTACATCTCAATGATGGCGCGGAGCAGGCTGCGGTCCAGCTCGTCCAGACCCAGCGCGTCCACATCCATCCGCTTCAGGCTCATCAGGGAAACATCCCGGTCGATGATGCCATCCCCCAGCACGGTGGCAAAGTCGCGGACACGCTTCAGGAAGCGGTTTGCCACGCGGGGGGTGCCCCTGCTGCATTTGGCCAGCTCATAAGCGCCCTCCGGTGTGATGGGCTGGTCGAGGATGCCCGCCGAGCGCTGGATGATCCGGCTCAGCTCATCGGGGCTGTACAGCTCCAGCTTGAGCAGCACACCGAAGCGATCCCGCAGGGGGCCGGTGATCTGGCCCGCACGGGTGGTAGCGCCCACCAGCGTGAAGCGGGGCAGGTTGATCCGGATGCTCTGGGCGCTGGGGCCCTTGCCGATCATAATATCCAGCGCGTAATCCTCCAGCGCCGGGTAGAGCACCTCCTCCACCTGCCGGGACAGGCGGTGGATCTCATCAATGAAGAGCACATCGCCCTCCTGCAGATTGGTCAGCAGGGCGGCAAGGTCGCCGGGCTTCTCAATGGCAGGGCCGCTGGTGATGCGGATCTGCACCCCCATCTCGTTGGCGATGATGCCCGCCAGCGTGGTCTTGCCCAGGCCCGGGGGGCCATAGAGCAGGATGTGATCCATAGGCTCGCCGCGCCGCTTGGCGGCTTCCAGATAGATCTTCAGGTTCTGCTTGACCTTGTCCTGTCCGATGTAGTCCTCCAGATGCTGCGGGCGAAGGCTGTTTTCCTCGTTGTCCGCCGCCGTTAAGTCGGGCTGCATCATTTTTGCGCCATAGAGCGCGGTTTCGTCCTGCATGGATTACCTCCTGCCTGCCATGCCCCGCAGGGCCAGCTTGATGATCTCTTCCACGGGAAGGCTTGCGTCGATCTTGGAAACGGCCAGGGCTGCTTCGCTCTGGCTGTACCCCAGCGAGACCAGCGCCGCAATGGCCTGCCCGGCTCCCTGTGCGGCGGGGGCGGCAGTGGCCGCGCCCACATCCTCAAGGTTGATGCCATCCACAAAGCCCTTTGCCACCTTATCCTTCAGCTCCAGCACGATGCGCTGGGCCAGCTTGGGGCCCACGCCAGATGCCGCCTTGAACGCCTTGTGGTCGCCCGCCGAGATCGCCAGCGCCACCCGGTCAGGCTCCATGACGCTGAGAATGGCCAGACCCACCTTGGGGCCCACACCGGAAACGGCGGTCAGCAGCTCAAAGCAGCTCTGCTGCTCCTCAGTGGCAAAGCCGTACAGGCTGATGTCATTTTCGGTCACGCTCATCACGGTGTAAAGGGTGGCTTCCCGGCCCACCCCGGGCAGTGCGCCCGCAACGCTGGTCGGGCACTGTACATAGTAGCCCACCCCGCCGCAGCTCACCACCACAGCGTTCAGGGTCTTTTTGATGATTTTTCCAGTTAAAGAGTAGATCATAAATTGTTTTCCCTTTTCGGTCAGCTCCTCCCCTGTCAAACCTCTCCGTCATTGCTCCGCAATGCCACCTCCCCTAATAGGGGAGGCCTTGGCATAACGGGCAGCTCTTTCTCTTCGCCAGAGGCTCCCCTGCTAGGGCAGCTGTCGAACAAAGTGAGACTGAGAGGTTGTACAAAGGGAAGCCTTCCCTTATACACGAATAACAACAACTAAATCGGCCCAACGCCCCTTCTTGCAAAGCGGTTCAGCTGGTTGCCGTTGGTATGGCAAAAGGTGATAGCCATGGCCAGTGCATCGGCGGTATCATCGGGCTTGGGCACAGCAGGCAGATGCAGCAGGATGCGGGTCATCTCCTGCACCTGCTTTTTCACGGCCTTGCCGTAGCCGGTGACCGCCTGCTTGACCTGCATGGGGGTGTACTCGTAGATGGGCAGGCCCGCCTGCGCCGCCGCCAGCAGAATGACCCCGCGCGCCTCGGCCACGCCGATCACGGTGGTCTGGTTGTGCTGGTAGAACAGCTTTTCGATGGCCAGCACCTCGGGCTTTGTGCGTTCGATGACCTCCTTGATGCCGGTATACACCTCGTCCAGCCGCCGCTCAAACGGCACGCCTGCGTCCGTGCACACCGCGCCGAAATCCACCGGCGCAAAGCGGTTGCCCGCATACTCCACCACGCCCCAGCCCACGATGGCGTAACCGGGGTCGATGCCCAAAACTCTCATGCTGTGTTCCCTTTCCGACACTACTCCTATTATAGTTTTCTATTATAGCACAACGTCTGGTTGGGGGCAACAAGAAAGCTGTCACCCGCCGCCCTAAAACCCGCGCTGCACCGCACAGAAGCCGAATTTCGGGGTGCTTTTTCAAAAAAGTTTTACAATTTTTGAAAAAAAGCCTTGCTTTTGGGCATCGGATATGGTATTATAATCTAGCTGATTTCGGCAAAGCAGAATATGGACGGTTAGCTCAGCTGGTAGAGCATCTGCTTGACGTGCAGGAGGTCACAGGTTCGAGTCCTGTACCGTCCACCATACAGTTCGTACTCGAACCCGATTCTTTACGAGAAAGGGTTCGGGTATTTTTTTTTGCAACATTGGGACTCAATTGTTTTGGAGGATTCTGTGCTTGTCAAATTAAAGACTCTTTTTCGAACAGCTTATAATTTTTTCAATCGCATCCGACTGAAAAACACGGATGTTACTTTGATTGCCAGTAACTGCAATGGCTGTTGCATTCTGCATGATCTCGGTTTGAAATTTAATTCACCCTTTGTGAATCTATGGATCGAGCCTTCTGACTTTATAAAACTCTGCGAAAATCTGAAAGATTATCTCCAATACGACCTTGTATTTATTACACCCGCCGAAAAAGAAATCACTTACCCTGTTGCATTGCTGAAGGACATTAAGTTATACTTTCAGCATTATTCTTCCGAAGAGGAAGCCTCTCTCGCTTGGAATCGTCGAAAAGGTCGAATAAATTTTGATAATCTTTATTTTCTTTTTACGGACCGTGATGGATGCACCAAGCAAAATCTGTTGGACTTTGATCAATTGAATTTGAAACACAAGGCTGTACTTTGCCACAAACCGTATCCCGATATTGAATCCGCCGTTTACATCAAAGGATTTGAAAGCGAATCGTGCGTCGGAATGTGTATGCGCTATCGAAGTCGCTTTTCCATCAGAAAATACTACGACGATTTTGACTATGTTGCATGGTTCAATCAAACTTAAATAGAAATCTCTCCCGCAAAGAGCCGGGCATCACTAGGAAAGGTGGCATCCTGCCCTGCTCGTTCCCAGCAGGGCTTGGGGCAGGGACGCCCCAGCAAGAGTTTCCGAGGTGAAGTTCCCGCCATCTGCAAAAACCTTTCCGCTCAAAAAACTACCTTGGCAAGAAGGATATCCATGCTATAATAAGGATACAGCAATATTTTTTGACCGAAAGGAGCTTTAGGATGCACTATCTCCTGCTGAACAAGGATACCGTCTGGCTTGCATTTCATTGCGAGCAGAACGAATACATGGAAACCGCTGCACAGGAAGATGTCTGGTACACCGCGCAGCGGCCTTTCGGCTATACGAACCTGACGGATTTTCTGGAGCGCCGCAAAGCGCCCAAGCACCGGGCGCACATTGCAGCGCTGCTGAAGGAATACGGCTGCGATACGCTGGAGGGCTATTTGAATGTGACCCATGCGCTGTCACTGAACGATACCTTCTGGGTCAGGGCAGCAGATGCCGACCTGCAATGGCGGGACGTTTCTCTTTATCAGAACCCTTTCAACGAGATGATCTCGCAGGCTGCTTTTGACGGTTCTGTGTCCAGCACGAGCTTCTCGTCCACCTCCCCGGAGTTCAGTACAGACGGGCAGTACGCCAAATGCTGGGTGCGGGAGAAGGACACCATTCAGCTGTATAAGACCGGCAGCGTATTCGGCATGGAACCGGTGTCGGAGTATCTGGCTTCTCAGCTGGCAGTCCTGCTTTGCCCGGGAGCGGCAGTCTATGACCTCGGTTTCCACCACGGGGAGCTGATCTCCAAATGCGCCCTTTTCACCAGCGAACGCTACGGCCTTGCCAAGGCCGCTGTTCTGACAAAAGACCGGACGATTGCCGGATTTCTGCGCTATTTTGAAAGCATCGGAAGCGGCGATGCCTTCCGGCGGATGTGCATTCTGGATGCGCTTATTCTGAACACCGACCGGCATAGCGGAAACTTTGGTGTCCTGTTCGAGAACGACACGCTGCAAGTCCAAAAAATGGCACCCGTTTTTGATAACAACCGCAGCTTGCTGTTTGATTTGGACAACGACCAGCTGAAAAATACGGAATGGTGCATCCGGCACTGTTCGCCGCGGCTTGGCACTGATTTTATTGCAACCGCGCGCGGGCTTCTGACTGACAGCATCCGCGCCGATTTGGAAAAGCTGCGGGCATTCCGCTTCACCGGCCACCCCGTGCTCTCCATCGACCCGGAAAGGCTGGAGCGGCTGGACCGCATCCTGCAATTCCAGTTGGCCAAAATACTGGCATAACGAACCCCCGGCAGACGACCACCATCACGGTGACAGTCTGTCGGGGGTATTATAATGTTATTCTGTCAAACTTTTTTCTGCCTTATGCCTCGTGCTCGGCCCAGTCCTGACTGCGGCCCACGGCCTTGTGCCAGCCCTTGACCAGCTTTTCCCGCTGGGCAGCGTCCATTTTTGGCTCAAACAGCTGGTTGCAGCTCCACAGGTGGCTGATCTCCTCCCGGCTCTTCCACACGCCGGTGGCAAGGCCGGCCAGATACGCCGCACCAAGGGCGGTGGTCTCCCGGATGGCCGGGCGCAGCACCTCTTTGTTCAGAATGTCGGACTGGAACTGCATCAGGAAGTGGTCGCGGCTGGCACCGCCGTCCACCTTCAGAGTGCTGATGGTGATGTCGGTATCCTTTTCCATGGCCCACATCAGGTCGGCGCTCTGGTAGGCGATGGATTCCTCTGCCGCGCGGATGATGTGGTTCTGGGTAGTGCCGCGAGTGATGCCCAGAATAGCACCCCGGGCGTACATATCCCAATAAGGCGCGCCCAGACCGGTAAAGGCGGGCACGATGTACACGCCGCCGTTGTCCGGCACCTTCTGGGCGTAATACTCGGAATCGCAGCTGTCCTGGATGAGGTGCATCCCGTCCCGGATCCACTGGATGACCGCGCCGCCCACAAAGACAGAGCCTTCCAGCGCATATTCTACCTCGCCGTCAAGGCTGATGGCGATGGTGGTGACCAGACCGTTCTTGCTCTGGTAGATCTTGTTGCCGGTGTTCATCAACAGAAAACAGCCGGTGCCGTAGGTGTTTTTCACATCGCCGGGCTTAAAGCAGCCCTGCCCGAACAGCGCGGCCTGCTGGTCGCCCGCAATACCGGCCACCGGCACATCTACGCCCTGAATGTTGGTGTAGCCGTACACCTCGCTGGAGTCCTTCACGCTGGGCAGGATGCAGCAGGGGATGTCCAGCGCCTTGAGCAGGGTGTCGTCCCAGTCCAGTGTGCGGATGTTGTACAGCATGGTGCGGCTGGCGTTGGTGCGGTCGGTAACGTGCACCTTGCCGCCGGTCAGCTTCCAGACCAGCCATGTATCCACCGTGCCGAACAAAAGCTCCCCTGCCTCGGCCTTTTCCCGCGCACCGGGGACATTGTCCAAGATCCACTTGATCTTGGTGGCAGAGAAATAGGCGTCCGGCACAAGGCCGGTGTTTTCCCGGATATAGTCTGCCATGCCGGGGGTCCGGAGCAGCTCGTCCACAAGGGGCGCGGTGCGGCGGCACTGCCAGACGATGGCGTTATATACCGGGCGTCCGGTGTTCTTATCCCACAGAATGGTGGTCTCGCGCTGATTGGTGATGCCGATGCCCGCAATGTCTCTGGGGTCCACACCGCTCTGGGCGATGACCTCGTTCATTACGCCGTACTGGCTGGACCAGATCTCCATAGGGTTGTGCTCCACCCAGCCCTGATGGGGGTAGATCTGCTCAAATTCCCGCTGCTGCACGCAGACGATGTTCTGCTCGTTGTCAAACAGGATCGCCCGGCTGCTGGTAGTGCCCTGATCCAATGAGAGGATGTATTTGGTCTGGCTCATGATCGTCTCTCCTTGCTCTGAAGCTTGAGCGCAAAACAAAAAAGAGCGCACCAAACAAAGCTATCTGCTCTGTCTGTCGCTCTCCTGCTCTGCGCAAACATATTCTGTGCTTATTGTACACGCTCCGCAGATAAAATACAAGCTTCAGCGCGATTTTTGGACGTTCTGCACAAGGAAACCGCCCCGCCGTTGAACACTCTGCCGAACGGGGATGCAATGCAGCTGCCGGGGATGTAAAAAGCTTGCAAATTTGCGAAAAAGACGTGACGAAACGGCGCGGATGTGGTATCGTTAAGGGGTAGACTTTTTTGTTCGGAAAGGATTTCTTTGCTATGACCCGGATCGCTTTCTGTGATGACGATGCTGCCCTGCTGCACCAGATGCAGGATTTTCTGGAGCAGTACCGCACCCTGCGGGGCGTGCAGCTGGAGCTGTTCCCATATACAAAGCCTATGGAGCTGCTGGCGGATATCGAGGCCGGGGTGCGCTTTGACGTGCTGTTTCTGGATGTGCTTATGCCCGGCATCAACGGCATCAACGCCGCGCGGGAGATCCGCCGGTACGACACGGCGGTGCAGATCATCTTTGTGACCTCTTCTTCGGAATTTGCCGTACAGTCCTATGTGGTAGGTGCATACTACTACCAGCTCAAGCCCATCTGGAAGGACAGCTTTTTCCGCCTTACCGATGCCGTTTTGGCCGAGTGCCGCAAACGCACCCAGCATAGCCTGATCCTGCGCTGCAAAAGCGGCGTGACCCGCATTACGCTGGACAGTCTGGAATACTGCGAGGTGCAGGGGCGTACGCTGGTGTTCCATCTGCTGGACGGCACCGTCATCGAGAGCAGCGGCAGCATGGACGAGCTGGCGCGGCAGCTGGCAGATTACCCGGGCTTTCTGCGCCCGCACCGCTCCTATCTGGTAAACATGGAGTACATCCAGAACATCACCGCCAAGAGCATCACCATGGAAAGCCTTGCCGAGGTGCCGCTGCCCCACGGGCGCTTTACCGCCGTGCGGGATCAGTATCTGGAGTACTCCTTTGCGGGAAAGAAGGTCGTCCTGTGACCGCCCCGGGCATTCTGCCGGAAGTGCTGGACGGCGCAGCAGTAGGCATTTTCGGCATCCTGCTCAGTGCGGCGTTCTGCCCCATCCGCTGGACGGGCAAAAAGCGCTGGGCGCTGGCGGGCTGCACCGCCGGGCTGCTGGCGCTGCAGGGGATGTTCTACTTTGGTGCCAGCCCCACGGCTGCCAAGTATCTTTACCCGCTTATCACCCATCTGCCGCTGTATGTCGTGCTGGTGCTGCTCAGCGGGCAGAAGGTCTGGCCGCTGGTGGCAGTGCTCACGGCTTATTTGTGCTGTCAGGTGCGGCGCTGGGCGGCGTTGGTGGTAGCGCTGTTCTTCCCGCAGCATCCGCTGGTGCAGCCGGTGGCAGAGCTGCTGTTCACCCTGCCGCTGCTGCTGTTGTTCATCCGGTTCCTTGCGCCCTCCATGCGGCAGCTTTCCCGCTACCCGGCCTCGGTACAGTGCCAGTTTGGCATCGTACCGTTGGTGAGCTATCTTTTTGATTACATCACCCACGTCTACACCAGCCTTTTATCCGAGGCGAACCCGGCGGCGGTGGAGTTCATGTTCTTTGTGTGCTGCGCGGCCTTTCTGTGCTCCATTTTGCGCGCCTCCCGGGTGGAGCGGCAGCGCATTCAGATGGAGCAGTTACAAACCAGCCTGAACTTACAGGTCACGCAGGCCATGCGCGAGATCGAGGCGCTGCGTCTTTCCCAGCAGCGCGCCAGTACCTACCGCCACGACCTGCGCCACCACATGCAGTTTCTGGCGGGCTGCATCGAGAACGGCCGCACCGAGCAGGCGCTGGGCTACATCCGCAGCGTGTGCAGCGAGATCGAAGCCGGCAAGGTGACCGCCTACTGCGAGAACGAAGCGGCGAACCTGATCTTTTCTGCCTTTGCCGACCGCGCCGCCAAGGCCGGGGTACAGTTCACGGTGCAGGCGGGCATCTCGCAGGCGCTGCCGGTCTCGGAGAGCGATCTGTGCGTGCTGCTTTCCAATGCGCTGGAAAATGCCTTGCACGCTGCCGTGCGCTGCCGCGAGGCAGGGCAGGGGGCTTTTATTGAGACCACCGGGCACGAAAAAGGGAAAAAGCTGTTTTTGCAGATCACCAACAGCTGTCTGCCGGACGTGCAGTTTCGGGAGGGCGTCCCGGTCACCGACCGCACCGGTCACGGGCTTGGAGTGCGCAGCATCTGCGCCATCTCGGAGCGATACAGCGGCCTGACCAGCTTTGCCGCCAAGGATGGGCAGTTTACCCTGCGGGTAATGTTATAAGTTATAAAAATAATAGTAAGGCGGGAAGGTCCACG
>ERZ506887.762-NODE-762-length-18016-cov-3.904794_pt1 | contig 18016 bp, 12 predicted proteins | sample MGYA00512905_ERZ506887 | MGnify/ENA metagenome assembly ERZ506887 | reverse complement strand
TATGTTATTCGCTCTTGAAAAAGAGAAACGTCTTTCAGGATTTTACCGATGGCGTGCCGTCAGGACTCAAAACCGGATTGGCCATCTTCCCGGCGATTACGGCAATGATGCTAGCAGTAAATATGTTTACAAAATCGGGTCTCTGCGATTACTTCACAAAACTTATAACGCCTGTTTTTACAAATATCGGTATTCCTGCCGAACTGATACCTCTGATAACACTAACTCCGCTGTCAGGCAGCGGGTCCCTAAGCATATTTGAAAATCTGCTCAAAGACTATGGCTGCGACTCATTTATAGGCAGATGTGCTTCCGCTGTAATGGCGTCAACTGAAACCACTTTTTATGTAATAACCGTTTATTACGGAGCAATAGGCATAAAAAAGATAAGGCACACAGCTTTTGCTTCGCTGTGTGCCAATATGGTTAGTGTAATTACAGCAACCCTAATGGTGAAGCTTATTACTTTTCAATAAGAGAAACACCTGTCATCTCAGCAGGTTTTGCAAGTCCCATAATGTCAAGCATTGTAGGCGCAAGGTCGCAGAGTCTGCCGCCATTTTGTTTGAGCTTGCAATCATAACCTACTACAATCAACGGAACGGGATTGGTTGTGTGGGCAGTAAACGGTGTTCCGTCTTCGGCATACATTTTATCTGCATTACCGTGGTCCGCGGTTATAAGTGTAACGCCGCCCATCTTATTGACTGCATCAACAAGCTTACCTACGCATTCATCAACAGTTTCAACAGCTTTTACCGCCGCAGGGAAAACACCCGTGTGACCCACCATATCACAGTTAGCGTAGTTAAGAATTACAACATCGTATTTTCCGCTGAGTATTCTCTCACAAGCGGCGTCGCAGACCTCATAAGCACTCATCTCAGGCTTCAAGTCAAATGTTGAAATTTTGGGTGAGTCGATAAGGACTCTGTCTTCGCCCGGATATACTTTTTCTTCTCCGCCGTTAAAGAAAAATGTAACGTGCGCATATTTTTGTGTCTCAGCTATACGAAGCTGTGTTTTGCCGAGAGAAGAAAGATATTCTCCCATAGTATTTTTAAGAGCCTCAGGTGCAAAAGCGACCTTAACATTCGGCATAGTCTCATCATACTGAGTCATGCAAACATAATAAAGAGGGAAATACTTCCTTTCGAATCCCTTGAATTCAGGATCCACAAAAGCTCTTGTTATTTCTCTTGCACGGTCCGGACGGAAATTAAAGAATACCACAGAATCATTTTCTTTAATTTTGCCGTCTTCGGAGCATACTGTGGGCATAACAAATTCGTCTGTAAGATGCTTGCCGTCACCATCGATTGTCTCATAAGACTTTTCGACTGCATCAACGGCGTTTGAATTGTGTACGCCTTCACCGTTGACCATAGCCCTGTATGCCATTCCGACTCTGTCCCACATATTGTCACGGTCCATAGCATAAAATCTGCCCATTAAGGTAGCAATTTTGCCAACACCGATTTCGCTCATTTTATCTTCAAGCTCTTTTATATACTCAACGCCGGATGCCGGAGGTACGTCACGACCGTCAAGAAGACAATGAACATAAACGTCCTTAATGCCGTTACGTTTAGCGAGTTCCAGTAAGGCATAAAGATGAGTATTGTGGCTGTGTACGCCGCCGTCGGATAAAAGGCCTATCAAGTGGAGAGCCGTACCATATTTTTTGCAATTTTCAACCGCACCCGTAAATGCCGGATTCTTAAAGAAATCACCGTCGGTTATCGCCTTAGTAATTCTTGTGAGTTCCTGATAAACAACTCTGCCGGCACCGATATTTGTATGACCTACCTCGCTGTTACCCATTTGACCGTCCGGAAGGCCTACATCCATTCCTGAAGCCCCGATATATGTCATGGGATCATTCTTCATAAATTCATCTAACCGCGGAGTATTAGCAGCTTTTATCGCATTGCCGTAATCGGACGGGTTGTGGCCAAAGCCGTCCATTATACATAAAACAACAGGTTTTTTCATTCAAATCACCTTATCTTACTATTCAATCATTATTTAGAAGCAGCGGCAACTATTACGGAGAAATCCTGTGCTTTAAGAGACGCACCACCGATAAGTCCGCCGTCAACATTTACTTTAGAAAGAAGTTCTTCGGCATTTTTCGCATTCATTGAACCGCCGTACTGAACTGTTACGCTCTCAGCAGCATCTTTACCGTAGGCTTCCTCGATAGCAGCTCTTACAAAGCCGTTACCCTCATCAGCCTGATCGGATGTGGCTGTTACGCCAGTACCGATTGCCCAAACAGGCTCATAAGCAATTATGACATTTGCAAGCTGTTCCTTTGTTACATTTGTAAGTGCCATCTTAGTCTGGAATTTCAAAAGAGTTTCAGTATAACCAAGTTCTCTCTGCTCAAGTGTTTCGCCGACACAAATAATAGTCTTAAAGCCAGCGTTCAAAGCAGCAAGAGCACGAAGGTTAACGGTCTGGTCGGTTTCACCGAAGTATGTTCTTCTCTCCGAGTGACCGACAATAACGTATTCAACTCCTGCTTCCTTGAGCATGTCTGCCGAAACCTCGCCGGTAAATGCACCCGAAGCCTTAAAGTGAATATTTTCCGCACCGATTTTTATATTGGAACCTTTAGCAGCCTCAACAGCGGCAGGAATATCAATATAAGGTACGCAGAGAACAACATCACAATCTGCATTTTTTACAAGCGGCTTCATCTCCTCAATAAGAGCCTTAGCTTCACTCGGAGTCTTGTTCATTTTCCAGTTACCTGCGATAACAGCTTTACGAAGTGCTTTATTCATAATTATTTCTCCTTTATCATAATTAACAGGTGAGTAAAAATACTCACCTGTATTTTTATTATTTCTTGTCGTTAAGAGCTGCAATACCGGGAAGTTCTTTGCCTTCAAGATATTCAAGCGAAGCACCGCCGCCGGTCGATATATGAGACATCTTATCAGCAAAGCCAAGCTTCTGTATAGCTGCTGCAGAGTCTCCGCCACCTATAATCGAAATGGCGTTACTATCAGCAATGGCGGTAGCAACTGCTATTGTTCCGGCTGCAAAGTTATCCCACTCGGAAACGCCCATAGGTCCGTTCCAAATTACGGTACCGGCATCTTTAACAGCGTCGGCAAAGAGCTGCTGAGTCTTAGGTCCTATGTCAAGTCCCATCCAACCGTCGGGAATTTCGTCGGAATTAACAACCATTGCTTCGGTATCGGGTTTATACTCTTTACCCACCTTATTATCAACGGGAATAAGGAATTTAATACCTTTAGCTTTAGCCTTATCCATCATTTCCTTAGCAAGGTCAACTTTATCAGCCTCGAGAAGAGAATCACCTATATTGTGGCCGAGAGCCTTCATAAATGTATAAGCCATACCGCCGCCGATGATAAGAGTATCACACTTGTCAATTAAATTTGTGATTACGCCGATTTTATCAGAAACCTTTGCTCCGCCGAGAATTGCAACAAGCGGTCTCTTCGGATTTTCCAAAGCTCCGCCGATAAACTTAATTTCTTTCTGAATAAGATATCCGCATGCAGCGGGAAGATATGCGGCAACGCCGGCTGTTGAAGAATGAGCTCTGTGCGCAGAACCGAAAGCATCATTTACATAAAGATCTGCAAGAGAAGCAAATGCCTTTGAAAGCTCGGGATCATTTTTAGTCTCGCCGGGTTCAAAACGAACATTTTCAAGAAGCATTACTTCGCCGTCTTTAAGCGAGTCGGCAAGTGCATGAGCGCTCGGGCCGACAACATCGTCAGCCATTTTAACTTTCAGACCGAGAAGCTCAGAGAGACGAGCTGCAACGGGCTTCATAGAAAACTCGGGATTTACCTGTCCTTTCGGTCTGCCGAGATGAGAGCAAAGGATAACCTTGGCTCCGTTCTTTATAAGATACTGAATTGTGGGAAGAGAAGCTACTATTCTCTTGTCGCTTGTTATAACGCCGTTTTCCATTTTAACGTTAAAGTCGCAACGAACGAGAACTCTCTTACCTTTGACATCGAAATCTTCGACTGTCATTTTGTTTAAAGCACTACTCATTTTTTACATCCTTTCGGTTGTTAATTAACATTTTTCATCTTGTTTATTTTATAACAAACTTAGATTTTTTTCAAGTATCGCTATGGATAATGGACAGAAAATATTGATTATTTTTTGTAAATTTTGCACAACAATCAAATTGTATATGCAGACTTGATTTCTTCCGCCCTTTTAAGCACCATATTTTTCAGCTCATTTGGAGAGGTTACTTGAATTTTTCCTCCGAATTGAATAATCCATGAAACTAATCCGTCATTTACGGCTGAATTGGCATTTAAAACAAATTTTGACGGACCGTTTTTGTGTATATTAGCATCCTCTCCGAACCTGTCAAGCACATTTTCGACAATTTCATTACTGCACAATAAAGAAATCGGCTTAGGTTCGCCGGAAAACATACCGAAGTGCTTGCTTGCATAATCGGCGGAATCAAAGCTGAATTTGTAAGGAGACACTTCCGAAAACGGTCGGGAAAAAGAATCGTCAATAATCTCTGTGTGTTTGATTCTGTCAATTCTCATAATCATAAGATTATCGTATTTTTCTTTGTTACCGACAAGATAATAGTGGTCACTTGACCAAATTAAAGAATAAGGACTTATTATATGCTCTTTTTCCTCATAAGCTTGGTCAGGATTGTCCGATAATATACGTCTGCGATATATTATTTTTACTTTACGGTTATCGTTTATAGCACGGTCAAGCTTATCAATTGTATAATACAGCTCTTCATTTTTACATTTCGGCCTATTATCAACATAAACCTGAGATTTGATTTTTTTTGCTTGTTCTGCACTTGTAAGAGTAAATATCTTGTTCAGAAGCTGTTTTGTTTTTTTAGCCGAAATAAAATTTGCAGCTTGAACCGCATCACTTAACAGTCTCAGCTCGGCAAGCTCAAAGTCACGACTTGCGAGGAAGTAGCCGCCGCCGGAACCGTTACTCTTAATTATATCATAACCAAAATCAATCAGGATTGAAATATCGCTGTATATTGATTTCCGCTCTGCGGCAATACCGTGATTTAACAAGTAAAGCTTTATATCCTCGGCATGCGCAATGTGGTTCTCATCGGTATTCTCCTGCAAAAACTTCAGTATATAAAGAAGCTTAAGTTTTTGATTGTTTGTCGCCGCCATATATATCCTCTCAATATCTTAACTGACTGTTAATGTCCTTCAAAACATTCTCATCAATTTTTAAAACTGCTCTGTCATATGTATAAATTCCGTTAACTTCATTTTCAACATCGCTTACCTGAGTATAAACGGTACCGGATAAGCCCTTATCTATTATTGGGATAATTTGCTTATCCAGCAGCTTTTTATAGGCCTTCGTAAGACTTTCTTTGGATTTAAACATAAGATACCCGAATGCTTTTTTCTCGTTCCAAGTATGGCCCCGAACTACATTCGAATAGCCGCCGAATTCAGTGACGACAAAAGCACGCTTTTTTGATTTTCTCAGATGAATCGGGAGGATATATTTATGCATACTGTCTATATCTCCGCCTCCCTGATCATACCAACCGCTTGCGTGGTCAATAACACGATGGCTGTCAAGGTTTCTGACAAAATCGCAGACTTTCAAAGCATCAAACTGCCCCCATGCCTCATTAAACGGAACCCAGCAGTAAATTGACGTGACGCTGTAAAGCTGTTTTATCATTTCTTCAAGCTCTTCATAGTAGTTGCGACGCCATTTTTTATCGCCGCGGCTGAATCTGTTGTATTTGTTATCCTTGAGTTTATAAATACCTACATTAGGTAAAACTCCTGCGTAGAAATCTCCGATGTACGCTCCGCCGCTTACCATATCCTGCCAAACAAGCATGCCGAGTCTGTCGCAATGATAATACCAACGCATCGGCTCAACCTTAATATGTTTTCTCAACATATTAAATCCGAGACGTTTCATTTCAGAAATATCAAATATCATAGCCTCATCCGTAGGCGCCGTAAGTCCTCCGTCGCACCAATAGCCCTGATCCAAAAGTCCCTTTTGGAAATACGGTTCATTGTTAAGGAAAAGACGCGTTATTCCCTTTTTGTCGCGCCCTATTGAGAACTTTCTCATGCCGAAATAGCTTTTAACAGAATCCACCGCTTTATCTCCAACGGAAACGGTAATAAACAAATCATAAAGTTTAGGATTTTCGGGCGACCAATATTCGTACTTTTTAAGCTTGATTTCGTCATGCTGCTTAACTGTTTTCTCGGCTAAAACGCTGTCGCCGTCCATTATTTGGGCTTTAATTTTAACGCCTTTCATTTCGGCGGATAAGTCTATATCGATTGATATAAGATTGTTATCAATATCGGGAACAACATTAAGCTTTCTGATATAACAGCTATCAACCGCCTCCAGCCAAACTGTCTGCCAAATACCGGATGTAGCCGTATACCAAAAGCCGTGCGTCTTGTTAACCTGTTTTCCTCGTTGCTGCCAGCCCGAATCCGTCGGGTCAAATACACAAACGGAAAGTTCATTTTCACCGTCACGTAAAAAGTCGGTAATATCAAAAGTAAACGCACAATAACCGCCGATATGTGAACCTACAAAGGTGTCGTTAATATATACTTTGCATTCCCAATCAACTGCTCCGAAATGTAAAAGAATACTCTTTCCTTTCAAATTGTCGTTTAATGAAAATTTTTTAAAATACCAAAGTCTTTCGGTGGGCTTTAATCCCTTTTCGACCTTTGACAAAAAACACTCGGGAGCAAATGGAACTAAAATCTTTCCGTCAATATCATTCGGCTTTTTCTCACTGCTGTCTGATATTTTATAATCATAAAGGCCGTTAAGATTTTGCCATCCGTCGCGCACAAGCTGAGGCCGCGGATATTCCGGCAGCGGCATCGTGTCTGAAACCTTGTCGGTGAAAATGCTTCTCATTGCTGCAACTCCCTTTTGTACAATAATTGATAATTATTATATAACAAAATGTCTAATTTGTCTATTGATATTGAAAAAAACATTTGGTATAATAACGGAAATTTGCGGATATGGTGAAATTGGCAGACACGCAAGATTTAGGATCTTGTGCCGAAAAGCGTGCAGGTTCAAGTCCTGTTATCCGCACCAAACAGTACAAATCCGAACCCAATACCAATCGGTGAAGGGTTCGGATTTGTCATTTTTTACGACTATCCGAACTTTAATGCAAAACACAAGCATTAAATTTCGGAGGTTGATTTTTATAAAAACAGAACTTAATAACATCGGAACTTGGGGCAGACTGCATTATGATTTTCTTTATCGCAACAATCGGACAGTCATCAATGTTATGTGGCTAAACGGAACTCTAAACAATTACCTTGCTGACATTGACCGTGATCCTGCGATATGTTTGATTCTTTAGTCCGACAAACGGCTGAAAACGAGGGCGTAACCGAGCAGTTGAAATCAACCAATCAAATTGATCAGATCAGACGGATGAATAACATTCAAAGCAGAGTACGGGAATTTATCTTGAATGAGCTAATCTATCAATAGTGACGAAAAGGCGGGGGATTCACCCTCGCCTTTTGCTTTATGCTCTTTTCTTCTTATTCTTTTCATATTCCGCTTTCCAAGCGGCAAACTCCTCCTGCCCCTATTTGGAAAAAAAGAATTCGCGAATATCCGGCAGCATTGTACGAGCAATGGTTTCAAGAATATTATCCGGAATCTCCGATGTTCCGAAACGGTTTTCTAATATTCTGTATTTGATACGAACAAATAGTTGCTTGAGAATGTTGCCGTATTGCAGATTGCAGATGTCACGCCAATACGAAATCAACTGTTTTTTGAGTTCATTTATATCCATAGAATTCTCCGTTCAAAGGGTTTTAGCGATTTGCCCTAACAAGTGCCGGGCAAGCGGCAGTATTTGGATATCCAAATGCGTTGCTTGCAAAGGCAATGTCGTGTGGACACAACGACGATGCTTGCTGAGGTTATGCCGCATTTTCATTCGTGGTGACGAGCAATATCACGCACTATATAGTTGTTATCAATTGTAGCTTTTTGAAGAATGTAATTCTTAATTGAAGAATCACATTTCAGCAGTTTAACCTGACAAACAATAGCGATTTTCATTTCGGGATTTTCCCCATCCATGCAATTTGATAGCTGTTTTAATACAATTTGCTGATATTTGCTATTAACTAACGAAATTAAGCATTTAGTTGATAAATACTTAATGTCGCGCTCTTTTTGCCTTTGAAGCGAAACACATAATTGGAATAGTGCAGCAACTATTTCGTCTGGAAACTTCTTATAATCTATCTTCTCTGACAAACGTGAAAGAAACGATAAACATGCAATGATGTCGCGTTCTTCCATAGCGTTAACCAACAGAATATCTGGCATTGCTTGTTCAACGGTGGTCAAATCGGTCAGCAACAACATGAAGTTGAAGGCAAAAGATAAACATACTGCGCTTGTCCTATCAAAAAAGTCATCATACACTTTAAGAATATCTTCTTGAATCTGTGCAAGTTTTTCTATTTCTTTTTTTATCAAATCTGTTTGCGAAAAAGATAAAAACATATTGGTGATAAGTTCAAGCGCATATAATTTTTCTCTTGTATTTTGGTTAGGTGATTTCAAAAACTCGCACGATATTTGTATTATTTTAGCTTGTTCTTTCTCGTTCAAATTCAATTTGTTTAAGACAATAATATTGTTAATTGTTGCAAAGGGATTGTCTCCATATCTAATGTGCTCATTTTGACTTTGTGCTTGAATCCTGCTTTTTATTTTTGCAGTTTGCTTGTAAATCCAAGATAAAGATGATTTTTGGTCATTAGCATACATTTCAAGACAATAAATACCTTCATAAAAAGAGTTCATCTTTGCTCGAATTGCATTTTCTAATGGGGAAATATCAATTGTCGCATTTTTGCAAAATGCAACAATTGCATTACCCAGATTATGCATATCTTTATTCTTTAGTATTACTTCACGCAATAATTTACGCAATGCAATCTGTTCGGTTTTTGTGATTTCATCATAAGGCAAATACCGAAATAAATCGCATGCAGTCGTAACAGATAAAAAGCTATTATATGATAATAGCCATTTAACATAGTCAACAAACAATGAAACAGGAAGCCTACGACTATTACTAATAAAAAGTTGCTTTATGACTTCATTATGCATAGCCACTATGCTTGCATCTGCTTTTTTAATTGATTCCAAATAATCAGATAGCCAAGAAATGCTTATGCTATATTGTTCATCAGAAAAGTATTCTCCAAAGTGCTTTAACAGTAAAAGCTTAGCATGCGTTTGCTCATGTTGAAGAGGGAGATTTTCAATAGAGTCAAGTATTTTTTGAATTTCGATTGAAGAAATAATACTGTATGATTGATTGAAAGTTCTGATAATATTTTCAAGTGTCTTATCATCACATTGCAGAATCAACAACCTTATCAGTTCAGTATTGAATTCAACATTAGAGTATTCTTGTCGTAATGCTTGCAAAACATCAATCAAAAGACTTTTTACAATATTTAGATGCGTAATAGAACCGTATAATAAAGCTGTGCAAAAATACAATGCAATATCTTTAAAAATCGATTCTAATCCGCCTAATGAAACGGTATATGGTGACTGCAAGTAGATTTTATTATATTCTTTTATAGCCGTTTCTTTGATGTTGCTTGACAACCTATCTATTACCGGAAAATAGAGATACTCTTCACTTTCATTGATTATTTTCTGTCCATTGTTTTGAATAGTAATTTCACCGTTTATATTGGATTTTGTGCTTATCATATTGCGCAAATCAATAGCAATATCATTACAAATCCATTTTGGAATTGATGGATCAGATAGGGCTATTTCTGAAATTTCAGTTAACTTGCTAATGCAGGCATCAAGATTGCCTGAAAAATAATATTGAGCCGCATTTAATCGCTTTTCAATAACACTTTTTACTGGATCAGTATGCTTTTCCAATATCAAAGGTCTTAATGCAGAAAACTGTTCCGAATCAAACATTGAGTTGCAAAGTACGACTTGTATAAAATCGCAAGTCAGTTTATCAAGTTCTGATGTATAAGTAACAGTTTCAACATCCCTAAATGTTGCATTTAAAATCGTTTTTTGAACATTGTCAAACCCTACAAGAATCTTTTTCTCAACAAAGGAATTGACGGTAGTCGTTAACATTGTCGGTACATCGCTTTTCGATGACACCTCCACAGATGATACTCCTTCAGATGTTTCCGCTTTTTGTGCAGCAAGAGGTTGTTCTTTTTTCTTTTTATAAACAGCAACCATATCCTGAACTACTGCTTTGTATGCTAATCCTGCTATATCTGAAAACGCGGAAACAGTATCATATTTAAATAATCCTTGTTCAATTATCTCTTTTTCAACTTCTGTCTTTTCTTTAGATTCTTCATTACAGAAAATAGCAATAATCCGTTTTCCCAATTCTTTTGCACGTTTGTATTCGGAAAGTGTAGCAGTTGTAATATTATCTTTATTGTCAACAATCAAAATAAATAATTGAGTTGTTTCAATATTGTCTAAATAGGCGGATGGCATGCTTTCAGAACTTCCGGGTTCCGTTTCAAAACAATATACATCTGTTAATCCAGTTTCGAGCAAAAGCTGCTTTAAGGCTTTACGCATTATTGCATATTTACCGCCACATTTTGAACTCAGAAAAATACTAAGTTTATGTTCCACCGTATTACTATTCATCTATTTTCACCCCTCATTACTCCATCGGTTTGATTGCGGATTCGACAAAGGCGATTTCTTCGGGTGTTAAGCCGTATTTTTCATACAAATCTGTATCAGTCCAGGAGCGCAAAAAGTCTTGAAACGGAACGAAACAATATGTCTTTACCGTGCCATGCTGGCTGATTTTTGCAAAACTTAACAAGAATCTTGCAAACTTAGTTTTCAGATAAGCGCAAAGGTTATTTGCTGATGAATGATTTAGCTCCAAATTAGCTCCTGCTACTAAGAATGTCTCTGTACATGCCGAATTTGGTTCAACAACAAAGTCATTCTGATTGTCGTCATTTAATTCAGTGTCTATATTGTTCGCATAAGGAAGGAAAACTTTCCATTTTCCTATCCACTCTGTATGTGCAGTAATTATTTCTCTTTCGACATAACCAATTGCTCCTGTTTTTCCATAACATTTTATGGGGTTTTGTAATCCGTTTGCCATATTATGAAATACAGAGGTTTTAATAACATTGCCGTCCAATCCAAAAGGCTTTCTGGGAGACAAATTGTCACTCATTGCTGAAGTGGTAATATCCATTACCTTTTTCAAAATTGCTATAGCTTGGCTACTACGAACAAAAATGTCCAATTCGCCTGTTTTCATTGAACGCCTTGCATTGTAGACCTCACCATTTCCATTGTGAGTTACAACATTGACAAGGTTTTGACCATTATCATAAAGTGCGTTATATAAGAAATAACAGACGCCACCACGGTTGTTGGTGTCAGGAAAACCTTCTTCCGGGTGCAGAAAATCGTGAAGTTCTGCGATATGGCTATCATTAAGCATATCTGTTCTGAACTCATCAAGACCTTTGCCGCCAGCATACCATCTTGAGGGCATAACAATAGTGACATAGGATGGAGAAAGTGTCTTTGAAGCCATTACAAAGTTTTGATAAATCGGGCGTGCGCTTGCCTGAGCACCTCCATCACTGACCTGATAGGGCGGGTTTCCTACTACAACATCAAAATTCACTTTCTCATCTCCTTCGGCGATTTCATCGTCAATCGTTATTTCATTAAATGGTTTGTTCTGCGAAAGAATTTTGTGAATCTTATCATAATCGATTTTATCGTTCTCATCCTTGACTCTCAGTAAGTCATAATCATTGAATCTTTCGGCAAAATCTTTTCCCAGTTATCTAATCCCCAAATATGCATATTATTTATACTTCCTATGTCTTCTGCCGGGTGTATGTTTCTTTTGCGGTTTCGATTGACTTTACTGTTGTCGAAGTTCTGTTGCCGACAATTATCAAGGACTAAATAAAAACGGACAATATCATAGATATTATCCGTGCGTAAATTTAAAGTTTTTTAATTTGCCGCACGTTTTTATCAAGCCGTGAAATTTTACCGCATGGGGCTTGCACTCCCGTTCAGCTGTATTTTAAACGTTGTTTGCCGTAACGGTGTGTTGTCATATTAACAGAATGTATTAAAAAAGTCAATAAATGTTCATATTATCAAAATTGATATCAAAAAGCTTTATTCAAACAGAATCATATAAATTATTGAATTTGCAAGCATTTTTTGATAAAATATTTATAAAGGAGGTCTTTTGATGATACTCAAATTAAAACCCGCATTCAAAGATTATATTTGGGGAGGAACAAAACTTCGTGATGATTTCGGATTTAAAAGCGACTTAAAAAAAATCGCTGAGGGCTGGATGTTGTCTTGTCATAAAGACGGCGAAAATATTATTGACGGCGGAAAATATGACGGTAAAACATTGTCCGAAGTCATTAAAGAAACAGGAAAAGATATACTCGGAACAAAGGCACAAAAATATGACTTTTTCCCCATTCTCATAAAACTGATTGACGCTAAAGATAATTTATCCGTACAGGTGCATCCAAATGATGATTATGCGCTTCGAGTTGAAGGCGAATACGGAAAAACCGAATGCTGGTATGTGATTGATTGTGACGAAGGCGCTGAACTGATATACGGATTCAAGAAAAAAATTTCAAATGAAGAATTCAGAAAACGCATTGAGGACAATACATTTTTAGACATAGTAAATCATGTGAAGGTTAAAAAGGGTGAATTTTTCTTTATCGAATCCGGCACACTACATGCAATCGGAAAAGGAATTCTTCTTGCGGAAATTCAGCAAAATTCCAATACGACATATCGCGTATACGATTACAACCGCTTGGGAGCTGACGGAAAGCCAAGAGAGCTACACACCGAAAAAGCCCTCGACGTTACAAAATGCGAACCACCGAAAAATAACGGTGTAATGCCACCTGTTGTTAAGAAAGACGGCTATGACGAAAAACACCTTACTTCGTGCGAACTGTTCTCGGTTAAAGACATTACCGTAAACAAAAGCTATTCCTCCGTAGCCGACAGAAATTCGTTTGTATCCATTCTCGTTATCGACGGCAACGGCTCTTTGATTTGCGAAAACAAAACATTTCCGTTGTGCAAAGGCGACAGTTATTTTATAAGTGCCGATAGCGGAGAATTCAAAATATGCGGAAATGTCAATTTAATTGAAACAAGGGTATGACTTTTAAATTGACATATTGACAATATATCTGTACCGTCATATAATGTTAATGCAAAATATTGCTGTCTTCGAGGCGGGGTGAAATTCCCCACCGGTGGTAAAAGTCCACAAGCTTCGGCTGATCGGGTGTAACTCCCGAACCGACGGTACAGTCCGGATGAAAGAAGATGTACTTAAGCTACACTTTCACCTCGCAGGTTATATCTGCGAGGTTTTTATTTTGTTTGGCAGCATATTTCAGCAAAAATATGAAAGGTCTGATACCATGTCAAACAACAAAAATGAAAAGAAAAAAATAATGTCGGGATTTCAAATCAGAAAAATGACTGTAACAGCCATTTTAGCGGCTGTTTCAACCGTCCTTATGTTTCTGAGCTTTAATGTTCCGTTTATGCCGAGCTTTATCAAAATGGATTTTTCAGAGCTTCCGGCGCTGATTGCTGCGTTTGCATACGGCCCGTTAAACGGTGTTATTGTTTGTCTGATTAAAAATCTGATTAATCTTTTAAGTACACAAACCGGCGGAGTCGGTGAACTATCCAACTTTATTTTGGGATGTGCATTTGTGCTTCCCGCGGGACTGATTTATAAGCACAAGAAAACCAAAAAAAGTGCTGTTCTCGGCGCACTTCTCGGAGCCGTAATAATGGCAGCATTCAGTATGGTTTCAAACTATTATATTGTTTATCCGATTTATACCAAGTTTATGCCGATGGACGTTATAATTGCTGCATACAGTTCTATTTTGCCTTCGATTAAAAATCTTTGGCAGGCTTTATTTGTATTTAATTTACCGTTCACTTTTGCTAAAGGTCTTGTAAATGTTCTGATAGCAACGCTTATTTATAAGCCGCTGTCCCCTATTTTAAAAGGCAAGAATATTTGAGTTGATTTTATTGACAAACGTTGACAAAAATAGTAGAATATAATCAAATAAATAACAATCCTTATAAAGAGTGGCGGAGGGATCGGCCCTGTGAAGCCCGGCAACCTGCACTTAGATGCAAGGTGCTAAATCCCGCAGCATTTTGTGCTGAGAGATAAGGTGAGTTCTATGGGACGCCTTATGCGGATTCAGCACGGGCGTTCTTTTTTTGATTGTTAAACATAAAGGAGTAATTTTAAAAATGGCGAAACATCTTTTTACATCAGAATCGGTTACAGAAGGACATCCTGATAAAATATGCGATAATATATCCGATGCCGTTCTTGATGCTATTCTCGCACAAGATCCTGACGGCAGAGTTGCTTGCGAAACAACTTGTATAACCGACCAAATAATGGTTATGGGTGAAATAACCACGAAGGCAAAAATCGATATTGAGAAAATTGCAAGAGATGTTGTTTGTGAGATAGGCTACGACTCACCTGAAAAAGGCTTTGACGGACATACCTGCAAGGTTCAAATCGCTATTGACAAGCAGTCCCCGGACATAGCTCTCGGCGTAGATAAATCATACGAGCTGAAAGAAGGGTATGATGACAGTTATAATCTTCACGGTGCCGGTGATCAGGGTATGATGTTTGGTTACGCCTGCGACGAAACCGAAGAGCTTATGCCGCTGTCAATTTCACTTTCACATAAGCTTGCAAAGCAACTTACAAACGTCAGAAAAGACGGTACACTCCCCTATCTCCGTCCGGACGGCAAAACACAGGTTACCGTTGAATACGATGAAAGCGGTGCGCCCAAAAGAGTTGACACTATTGTTATTTCCTCTCAGCACAGTGCTGATGTCTCTCTTGATCAAATCAGAAGTGACATAGTAAAATATGTTATCAAGCCCATTGTTCCCGAAAATCTTTTAGATGACGATACAATTATTTATGTGAATCCTACGGGCAGATTTGTCACAGGCGGCCCTGCAGGTGACAGCGGTCTTACAGGAAGAAAAATTATTGTTGACACATACGGCGGTATCGGTCGCCACGGCGGCGGTTGCTTCTCCGGAAAGGACCCCACAAAAGTAGATCGTTCTGCTGCTTATGCTGCGCGATATGTCGCCAAAAATATTGTTGCGGCAGGTCTTGCAAAAAAATGCGAAATTCAAATTGCTTACGCAATCGGCGTAGCACATCCTGTTTCTGTTATGATTGATACATTCGGAACAGGCATAATTTCCGACGATACTTTAAGTGAAATTGTCACCGAAACATTTGATTTGCGTCCGGCGGCTATAATTGACAGCCTCGACTTACGCAGACCTATTTATCGTCAGCTCGCTGCATATGGTCACATGGGCAGAACCGACCTTGATCTTCCGTGGGAAAAAACCGATAAAGCCGTTGAGTTGAAGCAAGCGGCCGGAATTTAAGGAACTGTATAAAACTCTTTTTTTGGTTCATAATAACAATGAACTATTTAAAGGAGTTGAAAACTGATGTTAGACAGAATTGCGTTAATCCTTGTTATCATCGGCGGTATCAATTGGGGTTCAATCGGACTTTTCAAGTTTGATATTGTCGGATGGATATGCGGCGGTCAAGATGCAGTTATCAGCAGAATAATATACACTCTTGTTGCGTTGGCGGCAGTATGGTGTATATCATTGCTATTCAAGCAAAATGAAATTCTATCCTCCGATAACGGCGAAAAAAGAGCATAAAACAAAAAGTCCGGCTCAGCCGGACTTTTTTTCTGTAATCTTTGTTTTATCTGCAATGACGTAAATCATATTGTTTGTGTAATACACGACTTTACCGGGTAGTGCTCCCGACGGTTTTTTAACATTTTTTACTAATGTATAATCAACCGGTACCTTAGTATTTTCCTTTGCAGAACTATTACAAGCCGCTATAATCGCAGCCTCAGAAATTGCAAGGTCTGTAAATTCACGTTTATCGGAAACAAGTATTGTATGTGAACCCGGAACACCTTTGGTGTGAAACCACATATCATAATTTTTGGCTGTTTTAAATGTAAGTTTATCGTTTTGCAAATTATTCCTACCGACAAGAACCCTGAAGCCCTCACTTGTTACATATTCAAGCGGAGGAAGTTCTCGAGGCTGTTTTTGCTTTACGATTTTATGCTTCTTTATAAAACCGCCTAAAACAAGCTCATTTCGTATACTTGCAATTTCACTCTCTGTTTCGGCACGCATAAGGCTGTCTTTTACCGAGTCGATATAAGATAATTCCTGTTCCCCGGATTCAATTAAATCGGCGAGCATTTTTTCTGCAGTATGTGCTTTTTTATACTCCTTGTAGTATTTCTGAGAGTTTTTTGCGGGAGATAAAGCCGGATTTACAGGTATTTTAACAAGACGATTGTTGTCATAATAATTTTCAACCTCATAATACGAACAGCCGGAGCTTAATTTATATTGGTTAGCACTTATAAGCTCTGCATATGTTTTCAACGTGTCTTTATCATCACACTTTTGCAATTCCGCCCTTTGGTTAGCTATTTTACGGACAAGGCGCTCCGTCGTATTATTCAGAATTTTTATTATATCCCTAGCCTTCACCTTCATACGCAACGCAAGGTCTCGTTCATAATAAAAAACATCAAGAGCTTCCGAGGCCGACGCAAAAGTCTTTTTGCTAAAGAGCCTACCGTATTGCTTGATATCAATTATCGAAAAATCATATGGTTTACCGTCAACATCAAACAATACGGTAACACCGACTTTATCGCTCACCAAATATGCCTTTAATTCGGATACAGCTTTTTTGAGTATATCGCTGTCACACTCCGAAACCGCAAGATCTTCTTCAAAAGCTTCGTACGCAATTTCACGACACATAAGAGGCGAAGAACCCTCAATTGAAAACAACAAAGACTTGCTCATTTTCAAATGAGAATTCAACAGTACCGAAGTACAAATATCTTTGACTTCGTCCTTGAGAATATTGCATTTTTTCTGCTGCGGCGGCAACACGTATGTTACGGAAGGCAATATTTCTCTGACGGATGATTTATTTTCGTCTACCCTTTTTACCGCATCGATTATTTTTCTGTCATTGCCTATAAGTATAATATTACTGTGTTGAGCCATTATCTCAACACAAACCGAGAGATTAACCTTATCTCCTATTTCGTTAACTGCGTCAAAATCAAAAAACAATATTCTGTCAAGGCCCGATTGACGAATGTTTCGGAGAATTGCTCCTGTAAGTTTTTTTCTAAAAAGCATACAAAGCATTGGCGGTTTTTGCGGGTTTTCAAGCGAATGAGAGGTCAAATGCACCCTTGCCGAGCTCGGTTCTGCCGACATAAGCAGTTTATATGCACCGTTTCTTGTTCGCATATTAAAGACCAATTCAAGCCTTGACGGCTGATTGACCCGTTCAACTCTCGCTCCTATTAACTTTTCGGCTATTTCGTCTTTAATAAAATGTAATGTAATACCGTCAAGCGCCATAATGATATATCCTCAAATATTATTAATCGGAGTTTTTTGTTCCGCAACTTTAAATTGTATATCTTTAAACTTATCCTCAAGCAATTTACACAAGCTCACTACAGCCGGAAACTCAGTCTCATAATGCCCGGCAGAAACAAGTAATATTTCTTTATCGGTTGCATCCAGAAACTCATGATATTTTCCGTCTCCCGTAACAAGTGCATCAGCGCCGGCTTTTTTTGCGTCCGATGCAAAATCCGAGCCTGCACCGCCGCAAACCGCAACAGTCTTTATTTCTTTTGTACAGTCATTATATCTAAGGTGCGCCGAAAGACATTTGCTCACATATTCCGAGAAC
>ERZ506887.758-NODE-758-length-18062-cov-4.180097_pt1 | contig 18062 bp, 19 predicted proteins | sample MGYA00512905_ERZ506887 | MGnify/ENA metagenome assembly ERZ506887 | reverse complement strand
TGTAAAGCCATCTGGGATTTATTTAAAAAATATTTGCAATTTTTTAACAATTGTGTTATATTTTTTAGGTAATAGAATAACGACACATAAACGACACAAGTAGTGCTTTGCACGTAAACCTGATTACGGAAACTATGTAATATTTCTTAAGGTTACGGTATAGCTGCTTGTGTTTTTTTGTGCACAAAAAAGGAGAATGAATTATGCCAAGAAATCAATTTCAAAGAATGGTATTTGCCTTTCTTACAGTTGTAGTTACTGTTCATGCTTATGTTTTTTACAGTCTGTATGTGATCAATGGAAACACACTGATGACAGTTACCGGGGCAGACAGCGTGTTGTCCGCCATTAACAGTCAGGGTGGTGTGTACATGTTTGGAAGAATGCTTCCAATCTATGCAGTAGTTATTATAGAATTTTGCTGTGCATATTGTCTGGAGGTGTTAGTGGGAAGTCCTGCATCCTTTAAGCTGGCATGTAAAGTGTTCAATCCTCGTGAAACACATCCGGTTATATTTGAAACAGCCATTATTTGTGCAACGGTAGGAATTATGTGCCCTGCCATGAGCTTTTTAGCAGCATTTATGTATTATCCATATTACAATGGATTCCACATTGCCACTTTACTGGCTAACTGGTTAAAACTTGTATGTTTAAATTTCCCATTTGCATTTTTTACACAGTTATTTTTTATTCAGCCATTGATCAGAACCGTATTTAAGTTCTTGTTCAGCAGAGATATTGCCAACAGAAAAAAAGAACAGACAGCAATGGCAGATTAAACAGAAAATCTTTAGGTTAAAAGAGAGTTTCAGCGTGCAAACCCCGCGTGCAAACTCTCTTTTTGCGTTTAGAGGTTCCAACGTAAAAATCTTGATTCTAACAAAAAATATGGTATGATACTAATAGCGGCATAGGAACGAAAGGAGCAGGGCAGAAAGATGAACATTCAGATGCTTGGAATTGATTATGAAAAGGCAGGAATTGATGAACGTGCAATATTTTCTTTTACGAAAAAAAATATGCAGAGTGCATTGACCTTTTTAAAAGCACAGAAAGGAATTCTGGGTGTTGTGATTTTGTCTACCTGCAATCGGATGGAACTGTGGGTCAGTGTCAACGAAAAGTATAGGGACAATCTATATGAATTGCTCTGTCAGATAAAACAAGTGGAGCCGGAAACCTATCGCTGTCTGTTCCGGACACGAAAGGGAAAAGAAGCAGTAAAGCATTTATTTACATTAAGTGCAGGGCTGAAGTCCCAGATACTGGGGGAAGATCAGATACTTACCCAGGTGAAAGATGCCTTGAGTTTTTCCAGAGAAAATTATTGTACAGACAATGTGCTGGAAGTGCTGTTTCGCAAGGCGGTGACAGCGGCAAAGCGTGTGAAGACCCAGGTTGTGTTGTCAAAAGCAAACCAGTCTGTGATACACAAGGCAGTGGAAAAATTACAGCAGAGTGGTGTCAGTCTGCAGAATAAAAAATGCATGGTTATCGGCAATGGAGAGATGGGCAGGCTGACCGCAGAACTTTTTATGGAGCAGGGAGCAGATGTGACTGTGACTGTGCGGCAGTATCACAGCGGAATCGTGAATATTCCGCCCCAGTGCAAGCGTATTAATTATGGTGAGCGGCAAAGGCTGCTGCCGGAATGTCAAGTGATCGTCAGTGCCACATCAAGTCCTAATTACACTCTTACGAAGGAAATGATAGAGTTATCTGGTTATCCCAATGGACTTGTGCTTATTGATCTGGCGGTGCCCAGAGACATGGAAGGTTCTATCAGGGAATTGCCCGGGCTTACGATGTATGATGTAGATGATTTTCCGGGAGACAGCTTAGATGAAAACCAGAAAAAAGCAGTGGCACAGGCAAAAGATATTTTAAGAGTATATAAGAAAGAATTTTACGACTGGTACGAAGGACGGGATATGATCCGTGCTGTGGACACCATCAAAAAACAGGCAGCGGAGGATACGAACTTAAGACTTACCAAAGTAATGAAAAAGACTTCTTTAAAAGAAGAGGAAAAGAAAAAGCTTGCAGCTCATATTGAACATGCTGTTGAAAATACGATGGGAAAGTTGTTGTTTGAATTGAAAGGCCAGATTAGCGATGAGGCTTATCTGGAATGCATTCAGGCAATGGAAAAAATATTACAGGAATAAATGGAGGATGCCATGAAAAAGGTAATCATAGGAAGCAGGGAAAGCAGGCTTGCAGTAATTCAGTCCGAGATGGTGAGAGATTTTATTTGTGAAAATAATAACAATCATGTAACCGCAGAACTTCTTACCATGAAAACCACTGGAGACAAGATTCTGGACAGAACACTGGATAAAATCGGTGGTAAAGGATTGTTTGTGAAAGAATTAGATAGAGCATTGCTGGCGGGCCAGACAGATATTTCTGTACACAGTCTGAAAGATATGCCGATGGAGGTTCCTGAGAATCTCCCGGTGGTGGCCTGCTCCAAAAGAGAAGATCCAAGAGATGTACTGGTGCTGCCAAAGGGGGTTAAGGAACTGGATTTATCAAAACCTATCGGCAGCTCCAGTCTGCGAAGGATACTGCAGTTAAAAAGAATATATCCTGACGCAGAAGTTAAAAGCATCCGGGGAAATGTATGCTCCCGCTTAAGTAAATTAGACAATGGAGAATACAGTGCTATTATACTGGCGGCGGCAGGTTTGAAAAGATTGGGATTAGAGGAACGCATCAGCCGCTATTTTACGATAGAGGAAATGCTCCCGGCGGCAGGTCAGGGAATCTTGGCAGTGCAGGGAAGGCTGGGGGAAACCTATGATTATCTGGAAGGTTTTCATGAAAAAAATGCTATGTATGCGGCACTGGCAGAGCGGGCTTTTGTGAGGGAATTAAATGGCGGGTGTAGTTCGCCAGTGGCAGCCCATGCAGTGATCAGTGAAGAAAAGCTCCGTTTATATGGTTTGTACTATAATGAAAAAGATGGGGATTATCTGACAGGAAGTATATGCGGATCATGTAGTGAGGCAGAGAAACTAGGCGTGAAACTTGCACATAAGTTAAAGACAGAGTATGACACCAGAGAAAAATAGAGCATGGAATGAAAGCCGTATATGGGATATAAATATATAGATATAGAGATATAGGAAAGGAAAGAAATCTATGGCAGGAAAAGTATGGCTGGTAGGAGCCGGCCCTTCTGATGCAGGCTTGATGACAGTGAAAGGAAAACAAGTGTTGGAACAGGCAGAGGTAGTGGTGTACGATGCACTGGTAGGTCTTGGGATTCTTGGGTTACTTCCAAAAGAGGCAGAGCATATCAATGTGGGAAAACGTTTGGGACATCACACTATGAAGCAGGAAGATATCAGTGAGATATTGGTGAAGAAAGCATTGGAAGGAAAGCGTGTGGTGCGTTTGAAGGGTGGCGATCCCTTTCTTTTCGGCAGAGGCGGTGAGGAGCTGGAACTTCTTAAGGAACATGGAATTGCCTGTGAAGTAGTTCCCGGAGTTACTTCCGCAATTTCTGTACCTGCTTACAATGGAATTCCGGTAACCCACAGAGATTTTAGTTCTTCTCTGCATATCGTTACAGCTCACAAGCGAAAGGGAGAACCGTTGGATATTGATTTTGCGTCTCTTGTGAAAATGAAGGGAACCCTTGTATTCCTAATGGGCGTCACCGCATTGGAGGATATCTGTACAGGGCTTATAAATGCAGGTATGAAAGAGGATACTCCGGCGGCGATTCTACAGCAGGGTACCACAGCAAGGCAGAAGAAGGTGGCAGCTACAGTATCAACTTTAAAGGAGGAAGCCTTAAAGGAAAACATACAGTCGCCGGCAGTGATCGTGGTGGGAGCTGTGTGTGCACTGGCGGAAAAACTGGAATGGTATGAAGATATGGAGTTATCAGGAAAGAGGATTGTCATTACCAGACCAAGACACTTGATTTCTGGCATGGCAAGACGGCTGCGAGAGAAAGGGGCAGAAGTACTGGAGGTTCCCGCAGTATCCATTGTACCCCGCACAGATGGGGAGAGCTTTCAAAAAGCCTTGGAGAGACTTTCAGAATATACAGTACTTGCGTTCACCAGTCCAAGTGGTGTGCAGGTATTTTTCCACCAATTAAAACTTGTAGGAATGGATATTCGAAAGCTGTTCCATTTAAAGATAGCCGCCATTGGAAAAGGTACTGCCAGAGAATTGGAAGAACGGGGAATTTTTGTGGACTATATGCCTGAGACATATGATGCTGTATCCTTAGGAAAACTGCTGTGTGAGAAATGTTCGGCAGAAGATATTATTTTCCTGCCAAGAGCCGCCAATGGAAATCCGCAGCTTGTAGCGGAAGCGGTAAAATCCGGTGCTAAAGTAGTGGAACTTCCCATTTATGACACCGTATATGAGAAGGATCATGTGATCGATTTGACACAGGAAATAGAGCAGGGGACCATTGATTATGCAGTATTTACCAGTGCGTCTACCGTGAAAAGCTTTATAGAACTGGTGGAACCTTGTGTATATAATAAAGTGCAGGCAGTATGTATCGGCAAAAAAACAGAGGAAGCAGCCAGAAGCTATGGCATGAAAACCTTTGTATCGAAAGAAGCAGCCATGGAAAGTGTGGTAGAAAAATTAGAAGAACTGGCAGGCAGTGAAAAACAGAAAGGATAGCGAAGAATCATGGATATACAGAAAAGACCCAGAAGAATCAGAGGAAATGAAACCATAAGACGAATGGTACGGGAGACAAGGGTAGATAAAGCCTCTCTGATCTATCCTATGTTTGTGATGGAAGGACTGGAAGGACAAGAAGAAATCAGTGCTATGCCGGGACAGTACCGGTATGGTTTGGATTCCATGAATCAGAAAATAGAAGCATTGTTAAATAAAGGTGTTACCAGTGTAATGCTCTTTGGAATTCCAAAACATAAAGATTCCTGCGGCAGCAGTGCCTATGACGAACGTGGAATTATCCAGCAGGCAGTGGCAGAGATAAAAAAACGTTTTCCCGAAATGTACGTGATCACAGATGTATGTATGTGTGAATATACCTCCCACGGTCACTGCGGTATGCTAAAGGGAAATTATGTAGATAATGATGCCACCCTTGAGCTGTTATCAAAAACTGCATTGTCCCATGTAAAGGCAGGTGCTGACATGGTAGCTCCTTCTGATATGATGGATGGAAGAATCGCCGCAATCCGAAATACACTGGATGCCCATGGATATGTGGAAACACCAGTTATGTCCTACGCAGTAAAATATGCTTCCTCCTTTTATGGGCCTTTTAGAGAGGCGGCAGGCTCTGCACCGTCTTTTGGAGACCGCAAGTCCTATCAGATGGATTTTCACAATGTAAAAGAAGGAATCAAAGAAGCTTTGCTGGATGTGGAAGAAGGAGCCGACATTATCATGGTAAAGCCGGCGCTGTCTTATTTGGATGTGATCCGCAGAGTCGCAGATGGGGTAAATCTTCCGGTAGCGGCCTACAGTGTCAGCGGTGAATACGCTATGGTAAAGGCGGCAGGAAGTTTAGGATATATTGACGAAGAAAAGATCATCTGTGAAATGGCAGTAAGCACTTACCGGGCAGGTGCAGATATTTATCTTACTTATTTTGCAGAAGAACTGGCAGGCTTTATGGATGAAGGAAGGATTGGATAATGGAGAAATCACAAGCATTGTTTCAAGAAGCAGTAAATTATATACCGGGCGGTGTGAATAGTCCGGTGCGTGCCTTCGGCAATATTGGAATGACCCCCAGATTTATAGAAAAAGCAGAAGGAGCCTATCTGTATGATGTGGACGGAAGGAAATATCTGGACTTTATTTGTTCCTGGGGGCCAATGATACTGGGACATAATCAGAAAGATGTGTTAGAAAGTGTGGTGGATGCCTGCAGAAACGGATTAAGCTTTGGGGCAGCTACAGAGCGGGAAGTGGTCATGGCAAAGCTGATCACCCAGATGGTTCCGGCAGTGGAAATGGTTCGTATGGTAAATTCCGGCACAGAAGCGGTGATGAGTGCCATTCGTGTAGCACGAGGCTATACAAAGCGAAAAAAAATAGTGAAATTTGCCGGTTGTTACCACGGACATTCGGATTCTATGCTGATCTCTGCCGGCTCCGGAGTCATGTCAAGTGGTGTTCCCGACAGTGCAGGCGTTACAGAAGGCTGCACGAAAGATACTGTCAGCGCCGTCTACAATGACCTGACAGGCATAAAAGAGTTATTTGCTTCTATGGGAGAAGAGATAGCGGCAGTGATCGTGGAACCGGTAGGTGCCAACATGGGTGTGGTTCCTCCAAAGAAAGGATTCTTAGAAGGACTTCGGGAACTGTGTAACCAATATGGAAGTCTGTTGATCTTTGATGAAGTGATTACCGGATTTCGTCTGGCAGCCGGCGGAGCCAGTGAATACTTTCACATAACGCCGGATTTACTTACCTTTGGAAAGATCATCGGTGCAGGAATGCCAGTGGGGGCCTATGGCGGCAGACGTGATATTATGGAAATGGTTGCACCGGCAGGGCCGGTATATCAGGCTGGTACTTTGAGCGGTAATCCGGTGGCAATGGCAGCAGGGATTACTCAGCTTACCATATTAAAGGAACATCCAGAAATCTATGTAAAATTAAACCAGATGGGTGATGATTTCTATGGCAGTTTAAAGAAAATGGTACAGCAGACAGGAGCAGCTTGTCAGGTAAATCATATTGGTTCTCTGGGCTGTCTGTTCTTTACGAAACATCCGGTGACCGATTATGAGTCTGCCAAAACTTCCGATACGGCTAAATATGCAGATTATTTTAAATATATGTTAGAACATGGCGTGAATCTGGCGCCGGCACAGTTTGAAGCCATGTTTTTATCTGCTGCACATAAAAAAGAGGAACTGGACAGAGTGCTGGAGTTGATTTGTGAATATATAAAAGGTAAATGACTATATAGAAGCGATGTGCTGTGGCGGAGAAACAGTACAGGAAGGGCATAATATATGGAAGAAAAAGCAATAGAAGCAATGTTGGCAGAAGCAGAACCCATATCCCCGGAAATTCTGCAGAAAGCAAAAGAGCATTGGAACAGAGTTGCCAAGCCTTTGTACAGTCTTGGGAAGTTAGAAACCATTATAAGCCGTATGGCAGCCATTCAGGGAAATAGCAGCCAGGTACTGGCACAGAAGGCGGCGTTGATGATCATGTGTGCGGATCACGGAGTGGTGGCAGAAGGTGTCACCCAGACTGGTTACGAAATTACCAAGGTGGTTACAGACAACTTTGTGGCTGGAAGAACCAGTGCGGCGATCATGGCGCAGGAGACAGGAGTGGATTTGTTTCCAGTGGATATGGGAATTAACTGCGTGCCTTACCCGGAAAATCAAATAAAAACAGGGGCGGTATTAAACCGGAAAATAGCCAGAGGCAGCGGCAATATTGCAAAAGAGCCGGCCATGAGTGAGAGCCAGTGCAGACAGGCACTGCTTACGGGAATTTCGCTGGCAGGTGAGATTAAGGATATGGGATACCATATGATTGCCACTGGGGAAATGGGCATTGGCAATACCACACCCAGCAGTGCAATTGCGTCCTTCCTTTTAAAACAGTCCCCAGAGAAGATGACGGGAAAGGGAGCAGGACTTTCTAAAGAGGGCATAGAGCGGAAAAGAAAAGTAGTGGAAACGGCCCTTAACCGTTATAAAAAGCAGCAGCTTACAGGAAGTGCCATAGAAGTGCTGGCTAATCTGGGCGGTTATGATATTGCAGGAATCACAGGACTGTTTTTGGGAGGATATATTTATAAGATTCCTGTGTTAATAGATGGATTTATTTCGGCAGTTTCTGCTTTGTGTGCCGCAGAAATATGTCCAGAGGCAAAGGGCTGTATGTTTGCAACTCATATTTCCAAAGAGCCGGCAGGGGGACTGGTGCTGGAGGCTCTGGAACTGGAACCGGTGGTTACGGCGGATATGTGTCTTGGAGAAGGCACCGGTGCATTGACGGTTATCCCAATGATCCGTATGGCAGCTCAGGTTTATAACAGAATGGGAGTATTTGGAGAAATAGCCATTGAACAATATGAAGATTATTCTGAACAGTGAGGTAAAAAGATGTATTTTCCTATATTTGTATCTTTGGAACATAAGAAATGTGTTGTAATTGGTGGTGGGATCATTGCTGTCCGCAGAGTGCGGACACTTCTGAAATTCTGCGACCACATTACGGTGATATCCCCAAGTGTCTGTCCGGAAATGGAAAATGTAATAAAAGAAAACAAAATCACCTATTTCAGCAGGTGCTATCAGCCAGGGGATGGCAAAGATGTGTTTCTGCTGGCGGCATGTACCAATGACCGGGCAGTGAATCATCAGGCAGGGGAAGAAGCAAAAGCTTCTGGTGCATTTGTGTCCGTGGCAGACTGTAAAGAGGAATGTAATTTTCTGTTTCCGGGAATTGCCGCAGAGGAAGAAAGTGGTGCAGTTATAGGTGTCTGCGCCAGTGGAAAAAACCATTCTCTTGCAAAAAAACTGACGGGGCAGTGCCGTGAACTTTTAAAGGGGCAGTGCAATTTGAAATAAGAATATAAGGGCAGTCTGCCAGTTACCGTGAAGAATGTTTTGCCAGCAATAATTGGTATGCCTGTTCTAAGGAAATTCCTTCTGTCTGAGGGGGACGTCCAATTACCACTGCAGTAATGGAAAGTCTGGCGGCGGCAGCAATTTTTTCTGGAAAACCGCCTTTTGTGCCGGAGGATTTGGTTAATAAGAAAGCTGCATTTATCTGTTGCAGCATAGCCACATTCAAATCGGCAGAAAAGGGGCCCTGCATACAGATAATATTCTTAGGTGCAAAGCCTTGGTCTATAATCATCTGAAGCATATCGGGATTAGGCAGTATTCTGGGATACACCCGTACTTTGTAATCGGGAAGTCTGCAGAGTGCGGACAATTCTTTACTTCCGGTAGTTGCCAGAATATTCCCGCTGGTCTTTTGGAAAAAGGTTACTGCATCTTCCATGGAATTTACGGTTACTATATGGTCAGATTCAGAAAATGTTATGTCAGAAACAGATTCATTTTCCGGGCGTAATACGCGGTAATAAGGAAGTCGGCAGGTATCTGCGGCTTCTTTTATATTTTTAGAAACTTCTGTGGCATAAGGATGGGTCGCATCTAACACCAGTGAGAAATTCACTTGTTTCATTAACTGACACATTTCCAAGGTATTCAGGGGTTTGGAAGATACGGTCAACCGCTCACTGGTGGTTAGCAGGGACTTACCATATTCTGTTGCCACACAGGCATACACCGGGTATTCTGTGTTGGAAAGTGTAAAATCAATTAATTCCCGTCCCTCTGTGGTGCCTGCAAAGATTAAAATAGATTTCATGTCAGGTCCTTTCTTCTCATGATTAGAGTAATTATACTGTTAAAATTTTATCTCAGGCTGCCTTACAGCCACAGCCACAGTCACACCATTAAAGGATTGTTTTGGAACCCATAAATCGGAGGTGTCTGCGCCTGCCAGAGCAGCCCGTTCACATACATTATCCACTCCGGTAATACTTTTTACAAAATCAGAGCCAGTGAAATTTCCCTGCATCCGGGACAATTGTCCAGCAGAATATGTGACTAAATCCCAGTGATATTTGCGGCAGAATTCTATCAGTCCCGGTTCGTCTGCTTTTAAATCAATGGTTGCTGCCTGAAATACAGCTCGTGCATCTAGTTCATATTTTTCCAAGGTAGGAAACACTAATTGCTCAATCTGTTCACAACGGATTCCCCTGCGGCACCCAATTCCTAACACAATGGCTTTGGGAATTAAATGCAATATATGGTCAGGAGCCACCCCTGAGAAGGCTGGTGTGCTTTTGGCAGATATCTGTATCAGATAGGAAAGAGTGCAGGCTGCCCCCTCAGAAACCCAAGTCAGACAGGGAGGTATCTGTGCTTTTTTCCTGTCTGTTACAGCAAATTCAGAACAGATTCCCACAGCTTTTTTCTCTAATAATGCAGCAGAGATTTCCTTGGCAAGAGTCAGATTATCTATTACAAGGTTATTTTTAACTGCAAAGCTGTCCACAGCAAAGAGGCGGTTTACATCGGTGGCGGTGGTGATCACCGGGGTACTTCCCAAAAAGGAGGAAATGCTCAAAGCCAGATCATTACCTCCCCCAATATGCCCGGATAAAACGGGAATCACAAATTGCCCCAGTTCATCCAGCACAAGCACACAGGGATCCGTGAGTTTATGTTTTATAAAAGGTGCGATCATGCGGACTGCAATTCCGGCAGCGCCAATGAAGATCAGCGCATCCTTAGAAAAATGTTCTTTCACATGATCCGCAATGGGCTTTTCATAGGGGCGTAAAATGGAGTGTTTTGTGGTAACGGAACAGAATTTTTCCATGGCATAGATCAAAACAGAATTTTTATCATTCTTTTCTTGTGTATTAAAAAAATCTGCCACCTTTTCTCCTAATCTGGCACCATTTCCTGTAAAAGTAAAAATAACTGCTTCCATGTGTCACCTCCTGAAATTTTATCATGTATGGATTCATTGTAACATAAATCAATAAAGTTTCAAAACTATATATAAAGCCCACCATTTTTATGATATAATGAGAAAAATAAATAAGAATTTGTCGAATTGGTAAATTCATATTTTTAGGGTGAAAGGATGAGTGATAATGAGTAAAAAACAAAAGGTAATTCTTATAATTTTATGTTTGTGTATTGCTTTTATGGACATATCAGGTTTGCCGGGAGGGTTGTTAAAAGTAAATATTGCTGATGTGAATCCGTATATTATTCCATTGATGATAAATTTCATTATAATTGGGATGCTTGCAATAGTTGTATTAAAACTGTTTAAAATAACATATGATTTTGGATTTTCAGCAAGTGGATTAAGAGAAGGATTGAAAAGATATGCTGCTCCAGGAATTGTTGCAGGAGTGTTATCTTTTGTAGCCTTTTTTATTGGTTTATTTCCCTTTGATTATAAACCAACAATATGGAAGATATTGATAGAAGGTATTTTGTACTATGTTGGGGTGGGGATTATTGAAGAATTTTATGTTAGAGGATTGTTTCTTAATATTGTTGAGGCATTTGTAGACAGAAAGGATAACAAGACGGAAATAGCAATTATTGTTTCATCGGTGGTTTTTGGATTAGGGCATATTCCAGGTATGTTAGGTATGGGAATAGGGGTTATATTATTTAAAGCCATTTCTACCATTGGCATGGGATTTTATTTTGGAATAATTTATAAAAAAACGGGTAATATATGGGTTCCTATTATTATGCATAGTTTTATTGATATATGTGCTTTACCCTATTGTTTTACACAGAACATGAGATACGAGACTGTATCGATAATTATATTAGTAATCACATACGTAGCATTAGCCGTTTACTGTATTAGCTTTTTGCTCAATAAAAAGATGAATCACAATTAAATTGATATCTTTCTATGAAAAAATTAGGATTAGTAGGCAGAATGGGGTCAGAATCGACGATTCCATATTACTATGATATTGTTTATGGAGTACAAAATAGAATGGGAAAAACATAGTTTTCTCATATACATAATCATAAGCTTTCTAATTTATGTACTTTCCAATTTGGAACAACAGGTGCAATCAAAAGGCATTAAAAAAGTATATTACGGTATTTGGTTCGGTCATGGGGCTGGTATTTATTTATGGTGTTGTCATGTATCATTTTGCAGAAAATCCAGAAGAAAGTGTCAGAATAGCAGGTGTGACAGTACCGGTTTCTCATCTTTTGAATGATGATGAAGCGGCGCTTTTACAGAAAGTGTCAACTACTGCAAAAGAAGAAGGAATTTATCTGATTGTTTCTCTCTTAGTGAAAACGCCTTATGAAAGCTTAAAGGAAAATAAAACAATCGCATTTAATTCGCAGGGGGAGTAGATAGCGGAATATGGAAAGCTTGGATCGTTCATATGCTCTGATATGGCTTTTGCATCTAAGATACGGCAGGCAGGAAAAAGCACTGTGGATATTTTGTTGGTTCCTGCTTCTGATTGGCAGGAAATGGCATTGATTGCCACAAAAACTGCGATTGTACGCACCGTTGAAAATAAAAGTTATACATGGGAGGGGTTTGCAGACATGCTGAAAGCTTATCCTTTAGCAAAACCAAAAATTTATGTGAGGTAACCTATGAGAAAGATAAATATATCATTTAAAATTTGTAGTTGTGTTTTCATACTTTCAGTTTTAACTTTGATGGGGTGTACAGGAGAAAGCGATAGCCTGACCGATGATCAGCCAGTAGAAATGCAGGTGTCGGAAGATATGAGCCAAAGGGAAGAAGCATCCACAGAACAAATAACGCAGCCAGAGCAAGCAGCAGACGAAATTCAGGAAGAAGTTGTTGAACCAATGATAACAGAAGTGGACTGGTCGGATTATTTTGAAGAAATAAATGGTGCTGCTGTGATCTATGACCCCACTGAGAATTGCTATCAGGTATATAATCAGGAATTAGCTCTCACCCGGCGTTCTCCATGCTCTACCTTTAAAATAATATCTTCGTTAATTGCTTTGGAAAATGGAATCATTGAACCTGATAATTCTACCCGTATATGGAGTGGAGAAATATTCTGGAACGAGGACTGGAATAAAAACATTGATTTTTCAGATGCGTTTCATGCCTCTTGTGTCTGGTATTTCCGAGAGGTTATTGATGAAATTGGAAAGAATATGATGCAAGATGAATTAAACAAGCTTCAATATGGTAATTGTGACATTTCTGACTGGGATGGACAATTAAATACAAATAATAACAATCCGGCTTTAACTGGTTTTTGGATCGAATCATCTTTGTTGATTTCACCAAAGGAACAGACAGAAGTTATCGAACGCATTTTCGGTGATAATACAAATTATTCAGAGGAAACACGAAACCAGTTAAAACAGGTTATGCTGCTATCAGAGCCAATGGAGTCAGATATTCTAATGTATGGAAAAACAGGAATGGGTAAGAGTTATGGTATTGTCGTTGACTCATGGTTTACAGGTTTTGCGGATACCCCTGAGAAAAGAATTTACTTTTGTGTATATTTGGGTGAAACAGACAATAAAAATGTGTCCAGTGCTAAGGCAAGGGAGATAGCTATAAAAATAGTCTCTGCTTATTTGAATTAGAATCAAAGGAAGTGTAAAAATGAAACAGAGCAGACAAATGTCAGAAAGCTTACGACTTGGGATGATTCTTGCCATGTCTGGCGGGTTTATGGATGCGTATTCTTATATCTATCGCGACCATGTATTTGCCAACGCCCAGACAGGTAATATGCTGTTGTTTGGAGTCAATCTCTCAGAGGGTAATTTTGCAGGAGCAGGTTATTATTTTTGTCCTGTCATGGCATTTACCATAGGAATCATCCTATCGGATATTGTTCGTCACAAATTAAATCCACAATGGCGTCTCCATTGGAGACAGATCGCAGTATTTATAGAAGCTGTGATCCTTTTGGCGGTTGCTTTTATTCCCCAGAAATATAATTTGCCGGCAAACAGCATGATTTCTTTAGCTTGTGGTATACAGGTGGAAAGCTTCCGCAAAATACGGGGCAACGGAATCGCAACAACCATGTGTATTGGAAATTTGCGAAGCGGAACCCAGAATCTTTGCGATTTCCTTTTTAAAAAAGATAAATCGAATTTAGAAAAATGCCTGCTTTATTATGGTATTATCCTATGCTTTATTTTGGGTGCAGTACTGGGAAGTATGGCAATTAAGCAATTACAGGAAAAATCCATATTAATTTGTTCCGTGATACTGTTTTTCGTATTTTTAATGATGTTTGTGGAAAATGTGGATTTGGAGGAGTGAAGAATTTGACCTTACAACAGTTAAAATACATTGTGACGGTAGCTGAAACTGGGAATATTACAGAAGCTGCCAAAAGGCTGTTTATCTCACAGCCAAGCTTAACCAATGCAATACGTGAATTGGAAAAGGAAATGCAGGTTACCATATTTAACAGAACCAATAAAGGAGTAACAGTATCAAATGAGGGAGATGAGTTTCTTGCATATGCAAGGCAGGTTTTAGAACAGGCAGATCTATTGCAGGAAAAGTTTTTAAATGAAAAAGAGCAAAGTCCCAGATTCTCTGTTTCCTGCCAGCATTATTCTTTTGCAGTCAACGCCTTTGTGGAGGTGATACAAAAGTTTGATGCTCCCAAATATGACTTTACCCTGCGGGAAACCCAGACTCATGAAATTATCGAAGATGTCAGTCATTTGCGAAGCGAGATAGGAATTCTATATATTTCATCAAAAAACGAAGAAGTTATCCTTAAACTTATCAAACAAAGTGGACTGAAATTTGAAGAATTATTTACGGCGAAGCCCCATGTCTTTATCTGTGCCACTCATCCGTTGGCGGGGAAAGACAGGCTCAGTATGAAGGATTTAGAGGATTATCCGTATCTTTCCTTTGAACAGGGAGAATATAACTCTTTTTACTATTCAGAGGAAATATTAAGTACTCTGGATAGAAATAAAAATATCAAAGTCAGGGATCGGGCAACGCTTTTTAATCTGGTTATAGGATTAAATGGTTATACCGTTAGTTCCGGTATTATCAGCCGGGAATTAAATGGAGAGAATATTATAGCAAAGCCTTTGCAGGTAGATGAATATATGCGGATTGGAACGATTACACAGAAAAATATGCCCCTTAGCCGTTATGGCATTGCCTATATGGAGGCGTTGAGACAGTATATCAATACTGAGTTCTGAATTTATTATAATGCTGACGAAAAAAATCAAGGAAAGGAATTGAAACATGAATAGCATATTACTTCTGGAAGATGACTTGAGTTTGATCAACGGACTTTCCTTTGCTTTCAAAAAGCAGGGATTTGGACTGGACATTGCCAGAACGCTTAAAGAAGCGGATGCACTGTGGGTAGATGGCAAATATGATTTGTTAGTTTTGGATGTATCGCTGCCTGACGGTTCCGGCTTTGAGTTTTGCAAAAAGGTTCGGCAGGTTTCCAAGGTGCCGATTATCTTTTTGACAGCTTCAGACGAGGAAATGAACATTATTATGGGGCTGGACATGGGCGGTGATGATTATATTACAAAGCCTTTCAAGCTGGGGGTACTTGTGTCAAGAATTAACGCTCTGCTTCGGCGGGCAAAAGACTTCAATGCAACAGATACAGAGTTACATTCCAATGGGATTAAGGTGCTTTTATTGCAGGGGCAGGTTTTTAAAAACGGGGAGCTGTTAGATTTGACCGCAGCAGAATATAAGCTGTTGTGCCTGTTTATGCAAAACCCAAATGTGGTGCTTTCCAAGGAACAGATATTAGATAAGCTGTGGGATTGCGAGGGCAACTATATAGACAGCAGTACGCTTACCGTATATATGCGCAGATTGAGAATGAAAGTTGAGGACAATCCCAGTGAACCGCAAATGCTCCTGACCGTTCGGCGTATGGGGTATAAATGGAATGTAATTGATTGAGGCATACTATGAAAATATTTGTAAACAAGGATATAAAACACTTTTTTCTTGCTATATCAGTCACTTTGGCTGCTTTTCTTTTGGTGGCAGAGATTTCAGCGTGGTTATTCTATAAAAATAAAAGTTTTTGCTTTTGGCTGCTGCTCCTTTCTTTGCTGACAGCAGGCGCTATATGGGCAGTCTGTCTCTGGTATTTTACCAGACAAAACAAGATTATGGAAAATGCAGTGTCAAAGATCAATTCCTATCTTGCGGGAGATGTGAACGCCCGCATTGACTGTGATGACGAGGGCGAGTTATACAGGCTGTTCCATTCCATAAATTCATTGGCGGCGGTCTTAAATGCTCATGCGGCAAATGAATTGCGGGAAAAGGAATTTTTGAGGAATACCATATCCGATATTTCCCACCAACTGAAAACGCCGTTAGCGGCTCTGAACATTTATAATGGTCTGCTGCAAGAGGAAGCAGAGGAATTACCTGCCGTGAAAGAATTTGCCACGTTGTCAGAACAGGAACTTGACCGCATTGAAACGCTGGTACAAAATCTGCTAAAAATCACAAAGCTGGATGCCGGTTCTATCGTAATCGAAAAGGGCACAGAAAACGTGGCGGATATGATGGGAGACATAAAACTACATTTTGCATATCGGGCGAAACAAGAGCAAAAAGAAATTGTCCTGTCTGGCTTTGATAAAATTTCACTTTTTTGTGACCGTGACTGGCTGATGGAGGCCATTGACAATATCGTAAAAAATGCCCTCGATCATACAGAAAAAGGTGATACGGTTCGTATTGAATGGAAAGCATTATCCTCAGCGGTCCAGATTATCGTAAAAGACAACGGTTGTGGTATTCACCCGGAGGATTTGCTCCATATTTTTAAACGATTTTACCGCAGCCGCTTTTCAAAAGACAAGCAGGGTATCGGGCTTGGCCTGCCTCTGGCAAAAGCAATTATTGAAGCACATAATGGTACGATAGAGGTTGACAGCCAACTTGGTGCGGGAACCACATTTACAATGAATTTTCTAATTCCTACAAAATTGTAGCCTGATTGTAGTTTGACAGTAATATTCATGTGCTATTCTTTCAAATACAGGCAGAGCAGACAAAAGCATCTGCTGTGCCGCAGTTAAACTATTTTAGAAAGAGGTGTTTGCACTATGAATTTATTAGAGGTTAATAACATTTGTAAGATTTATGGCAGTGGTGAAACTGCTGTAAAGGCGCTAAAGAACGTCAGCTTTTCTGTCCCCAAGGGCGAATATGTGGCGATTGTGGGGGAATCCGGTTCTGGCAAAAGTACGATCTTAAACATGATCGGTGCGCTTGATACTCCCACATCGGGCATAGTAAAAATTGACGGTAAGGATATTTTTTCAATGAATGACCGGAAACTTACTGTATTCCGGCGCAGGAATATCGGTTTTATTTTTCAGGCGTTTAATCTTGTGCCAGAGCTTACCGTAGAGCAGAATATCATTTTTCCTATGCTGCTTGATTATCAGAAACCCGACCAAAAGTATCTGGAAGAACTGCTTGCAGTGCTGAACCTAAAAGAGCGCCGTAACCATCTGCCGAGTCAGTTATCCGGCGGTCAGCAGCAGAGAGTGGCGATTGGGCGTGCACTGATCACAAGGCCTGCACTGATCCTTGCGGACGAACCAACTGGAAATCTGGATACACAGAACAGCAGTGAGGTCATTGCCTTATTGAAAGAAGCATCGAAAAAATACCAGCAAACCATTATTATGATTACCCACAACCGCGGTATCGCACAGACCGCAGACCGGGTATTACAGGTATCGGACGGTGTGCTGACCGATTTCGGGAGGTGCCGCGAATGAGAAGTTATCTTAGTCTTATCCCAATTTCTGCAAAGGTGCGCAAACGGCAGAACCGTATGACGATTCTATGTATTATATTTGCGGTGTTTCTTGTGACAGCCATTTTCAGTGTGGCAGACATGATGATTCGGACGGAAAGCAGCTTTATGTTAAGCAAGCATGGAAACTGGCATATCCAACTGAAAAATGTCTCACAGCACATAGCGGAGGAAATCAGCGGACGCACAGACGTTACCGCCGTAGGTGCTTCTTCTGTGTTCAACTTTGACGGAGGACAGCCGTATCGTATCAACGAAAAAAAGGCTGTCTTATATGGCACAGAAGAAATATATATGAAGGAAATTTCAAATGGAATTACAGAGGGGACTTTTCCGCAGAATGATCATGAAGTTATGCTTAGCCCTAATGCGGTAACTGCATTTCAGGTACAGCTTGGTGACAGTGTAATTCTGCACACCCCTGCGGGAGATGTGACATTTACAATATCTGGTTTTGGCACCGATGATAAGAGTTATTATGAAGATCAAACTTATTTAGTAGGCGTATATATGACACAAGCAGCCTTTACCTCCATTATGGAGCAAAACGAAGTTACAGACGATGGGCCAGCCTATTATGTACAGTTTGAGGAAGCGGCGCAAGCAGCTAAGGCGATAACAGAATTGCAGTCACAATTATCACTGCCAAGATCGGAAGAGC